>ERZ837910.169-NODE-169-length-101351-cov-16.859116_pt1 | contig 101351 bp, 133 predicted proteins | sample MGYA00519940_ERZ837910 | MGnify/ENA primary metagenome ERZ837910 (study PRJEB31850, sample SAMEA3708825) | human gut metagenome | biome: human gut; feature: human-associated habitat; material: faeces | place: China | collected 2014 ... | reverse complement strand
TTTTCTTGTATTAGATTTTCTTTTTGAATGAAATGAAAAGACATTAAATAAAATTTAAGTGTTATAGTGAGCCGAAGCTTAGACATCATAATCATTTTTTACTGAATTGTAACTAAAAAACTAAAACTTAATAGTTATATTATTGAAAAAAAAATAAAAAACAGATATAATGGATATGATATTTTTTAAAGGAGTAGATATTTAAATGTTATCACAATTAATTATTTTAGCTGTATTAATTTTTTTAAATGCATTTTTTGCAGCAAGTGAAATTGCATTTATTTCACTAAATGACACAAAAATAGAGAAACAAGCAAAAGATGGGAACAAAAAGGCAAAACAAATTGAGAAAATGTTAAAAACTCCAAGCAAGTTTTTAGCAACTATACAAATAGGAATTACTTTAGCAGGATTTTTATCAAGTGCATTTGCATCAGATACATTTGCTGAAAAACTAGCGCCGATATTATTTCAATGTATGCCATTTTTTAGTTTAGGAATATGGAAAAGTATTTCAATTATAATTATTACAATTATATTATCTTTCTTTACATTAGTTTTTGGAGAACTTGTTCCTAAAAGACTAGCTATGAAAAATTATGAAAAAATAGCCTTTGGAACAATTGGAATAATTAGAGCCATTTCAATTATTACATCACCTTTTGTAAAATTTTTAACTTTGGTTACTAATTCAATATCTAAGTTGTTTGGAGTAGGGGAAAATGAAGAAGAATCAGTAACAGAAGAAGAAATAAAGATGATGGTAGATCAAGGTGAAGAAAAAGGAACAATAAAAGAAGAAGAGAAAGAGCTAATTAATAATGTTTTTGAATTTAATGATATAACTGCTTCTGAAATAATGAAACATAGAAAAGACATTTTTGCTGTAGATATAAATATAAGTAATGATGAGTTAATGGAAGAACTTTCAAAAGAAGAATATAGATATAGTAGAATTCCAGTTTATGATGAGACAATTGATGAAATAAAAGGAATTTTATATATAAAAGATGTTCTGAAAAATATAGGAAAGAAAAACTTTAAAGTTAAAAATGTGGTAAAAGATGCTTATTTTGTATCACAAACTAGATTAATTAATGAAGTTTTTAAAGAACTACAAAAAAATAAAATGCAAATAGCAATAATTATAGATGAATATGGTGGAACAGCAGGTTTAATAACAATGGAGGATATATTAGAAGAGCTTGTAGGTGATATTTATGACGAATATGATAAAGAAGAAAAGGAATTTGAAAAAATAGACGAAAATACCTATATTATAGTTGGAAGTATGCCAATTTATGATGTTAATAAACTTTTAAATGCTAATATTCCAGAAGGAGATTATGACACTTTATCAGGCTTCTTGCAAGAAAAATTAGGGAGAATTCCTGAAGAAGAAGAAAAACCAATAATAGAGACTAAAGAAGTAACTTATAAGATAGAAAAATATGAAGATAAAAGAATATTAAAAGTCAAAGCATGTAAAAATAATGAAAAACAAATAGAAGAATAATTGAAAGAGGGTATAACATATGAAAAGAAAATTTATTATAAGAAATATTATAATATTAGTAATATTAATAGGAGTTATAACTGGAGTATCTTATTATTTTATAGAGCAAAATGCAAAAAAATATGAAATTGCAAAGGTAGAGCAATATAATTATTTTGTTTTAAAACAAAATGAAAAATCAGGAGTTATAGATAAAAACGGAAATAAGATAATTGAAACTGAATATGAAGACGTAAAAATACCAAATCCTGAACAAGCTATTTTTATATGTTATAAATCAAATGAAGTAAAAGTTTTAAATGAAAAGCAAGAGGAAATATTAAATAAATACGAAAAAGTGGAGCCAATTAGACTAAAAAACATTGCTAGTGATTTAATGTATGAAAAAAGTGTGTTAAGATATTATAAGAATGGAAAATATGGATTAATAGACTTTAAAGGAAAAGAAATAACAAAACCTATTTATGATGAAATTGATGGGTTGCCATATAAAGAGGGAGAACTATTAGTAAAACAAAATGATAAATATGGTGTTATAAATATAAAAGGAAGTAAATTAATTAATATAGAATATGAACAAATTACTGTTGATGGATATTATACAGAACAAAATGGGTATAAATTTGCAGGATATATTGTTTCAAATAAAACTCAAGAAGGATATCGCTATGGTTATATTAATAATAATGGAAAATTAATATTAAAAGTTGAATATAATCAGTTATCAAGAATAACAGATATAGAAGATAATGATAATGCTTATTTGTTAGGAGCCAAAAATGGTCAGTTTGGTGTAACTAAAAATGATAAAGAAATTATAAAAAATGAATATCAATCAATAACATATGATACGACTAACCAAATATTATTAATAGAGAGAAGTAAAAAATATGGAGTTGCATCATTAGATGGAAAAATTATAGTTCCAGCTCAATACGATCAAATAGATGTTACAGGAGTCTATTTATATGCAAAAGATAATCAAGGAACAACAGTATATAATAGTAATGGAACAGAAGCTAATATAGATACTAATATTGCAATATTGAATACTAATAATGAAAAATATAAAATTAGAATTAATAGTGAAGATGGAACTAGATATGGCATAATAGGAAAAGATGGAAAGCAAATTATAGAAGAAAAATATAATTATATTGAATATTTATATGACAATTATTTTATAGTAAGTATAGAAAATTCAAAGTTAGGTGTAATAGATGACAAAGATAATGTGAAAATTCAAATTGAAAATGATTCACTTCAAAAAGTACAAGATACGTCTATAATACAATCAGTAATTGCAAAAGACAATATTACAAAATTATATGATAAAAATATGTCAAAAATATGTGAAATGAAAGATGCAAAAATTGAGGTAAAAGATAATTATATTGTTATATATAATGAAAATGAGAAAAAGTATTTTAATAAAGAAGGAAACGAAATTAAAAATACTGAAGTTTATCCAAATAATGTATTATTTGCACAACAGAGAGATAATAAGTGGGGATTTGTAAATAAAGATGGAGATATGGTTGTAGAAGCAAAATATGACAAAGTAACAGAATTTAATGAATTTGGGTTTGCTTCTGTACAAAAAGATGGAAAATGGGGAGCAATTAATACACAAGGTAAAGAAGTAGTAGAGCCAACTTATAATCTAAAAGATGAAATAGAACCATCATTTATTGGAACTTATTATCAGGTAAAATATGGATTTGGAGAAGTTTATTATACTGATGCAAAATAAGAATAAGTTATAGAAATTTAATATAATGTAAAAAAGAGTTGATTTATTTGTGAAAATAAATCAACTCTTTTTGATTAAATTCATATAAAAAAGTAAATAATAAAAAATAAGATAAAAAAAAGAAGGTGTTTTTTTGAAATTAGGATTAGCTTTATCAGGTGGGGGAATAAGAGGAATTGCTCATGCAGGAGCAATAAAAGCATTAGAGGATAATGGAATAAAAATAGATGTGATTGGAGGAACTAGTTCAGGAGCCTTAGTTTCATCTTTATATGCTTTAGGTTATTCTCCTTATTATATTTACATATTATTTAAGAGATATGCAAAGGAGATTGCAGGAATTAATTCTACTCCAATTATTTCTGGAATTAGAAGTTTTATGATAAATAAGAAAATAGAAATAAAAGGTTTAAGAAGCGGTAAAAATATAGAAGAAACTTATAATTGTTTAGCTTTAAGAAAAGGCGTAAAAAAGATTGAGGACATAGAAAAAATGCCACTTGTTATTCCAGCAGTAGATGTTAGTGATGCAAAAGAATATATATTTACAAATAAAATTCCTCAAAATAGTGGGGATAAATATCAATATATAACAGACATATCAATAGGAAAGGCTGTGCGAGCTAGTAGTAGTTTCCCTGCTTTTTTTTGCCCATGTGAATTTAAAAAACACAAGTTCATGGATGGAGGAATGTTAGATAATATACCTGTTTCAGAAGTGAAAAAACAAGGAGCTGATAAAGTAATTGCAATTAATTTTAAAGCAGATGATATCGATGAAAATAGTAATATAATGGATTTAGCAATGAGAACAATTGATATTATGGGAAATAAAATATCAGAAGAAAATTTAGAAACAAGTGATTTTGTTTTAACCATAAAAACAGATAAAACAGGATTATTAGATATTGAAAAATTAGACAGTTGTTATAAATATGGATATCAAGCAGTAATAGAAAAATTAGATAAAATTAAAGAAATATTGTCAATATGATACTAAAGTATGAATATAATATTAATATATAATGTTCAAATAAAAGGAGAATAATAATGAATGTTCGATACTTTGATAATGCAGCCACAACAAGAGTAAAAGATGAAGTTTTAGAAGAAATGTTACCGTACTTAAAAGAAAAATTTGGTAATCCATCTTCTATGTATACAATTGGAAGAGAAGCTAAAAAGGCAATAGAAAATGCAAGAGAACGTGTTGCAAAATTAATTAATTGTAAAGCAAATGAAATTTATTTTACAGGATCAGGTTCTGAAAGTGACAATACAGCTATTAAAGGGATAGCGCATAAAAGAGCCTTTAAAGGAAAACATATTATTACTTCAAAAATTGAACATCCTGCTGTTTTGCATACATGTCAATCTTTAGAAAGAGAAGGATTTAAGGTAACATACTTAAATGTGAATAAAGATGGAATAGTAGATATAAATCAATTGATTAATTCGATTAGAAATGATACTATTTTAATTAGTATTATGTATGCAAATAATGAAATAGGAACTATACAACCAATACATGACATAGCTAAAATTGCAAAAATGCATAATATTGTTTTTCATACAGATGCAGTTCAGGCGTGTGGAAATATACCAATTAATGTACAAAAAATGCAAATAGACATGTTATCTTTATCAGGACATAAATTATATGCACCAAAAGGTACAGGTGCTTTATATGTAAAAAACGGAATAGAATTTGAAAAATTTATAGATGGTGGACATCAGGAGAAAAATAAAAGAGCAGGAACAGAAAATGTTTCAGGAATTGTTGGATTAGGAAAAGCTTGTGAACTTGCTAATATAAATTTAGAAGAACATCAAAAATATTTAACTAAATTAAGAGATTATTATATTTTAAAGGTACAAGAAAAGATACCAAATGTACGTTTAAATGGTTCAAAAAAAGAAAGATTGCCAGGTAATGCAAATTTTTCTTTTGAGTTAGTAGATGGGCAATCTTTATTATTAAATTTAGATGCTAAAGGGATTTGCGCTTCAAGCGGTTCTGCATGTTCAACAGGTTCTTCTAATCCGTCTCATGTATTATTAGCAATAGGTTTATCTCCAGAATTAGCATATGGAGCATTAAGAACTACTTTTGGAGAAGAAAATACAAAAGAAGATATAGATTATTTAGTAAACAGTTTACAAGAAACAGTAGATAGATTAAGAAAGTTTAATTCTCCAAAATAGCAATAGCACATTTAATTCCATCTACTGCTGCAGACATAATACCGCCAGCATAGCCGTGCTCCTTCGCCACATGGATAAAGCCCTATAATATTAGAAACTAAGCTTTCATTTCTAACAATTTTAACGGGAGAAGAACTTCTGGTTTCTACTCCTGTTAAAATACTGTCGGGGTTAGCAAAACCTTCAAGTTTATTATTAAAATATAAAATACCTTCTTTTAATGTAGAAGAAACAAATTCAGGTAAAATATCATTTAAATTAGAAAGTGTGACACCAGGCAAATATGTAGGTTCAATTTTTCCAATAAATGTTGATTTTTTGCCTTGAAGAAAATCTTCTACTCTTTGAATTGGAGCATAATAATTTGAACCTCCTAAAACAAAAGCTTTTTCTTCTAAATCTTTCTGAAAGTAAATTCCAGCAAGAGGAGATTCACTTGGAAAATCATTTGGTACAACATTTACCAAAAGTGCAGAATTAGCATTTTTTCCATTTCTTAAAAAATTACTCATACCATTTGATACAATGGTATTTTTTTCACTAGAAGAAGCCATAACGACTCCACCTGGACACATACAAAAAGTATAACAAGAACGACCCGTATTAGGTGAGTGATATGCTAATTTATATTCAGCAGGAGGGAGTTTTAGATTAGTAAAACTTCCATATTGAGATTTGTTAATTTCTTCTTGTAAATGTTCTATTCTTACACCAACGGAAAAATTCTTTTTTTCCATATTAATACCTTTTTCATAAAGTTTTTCAAATGTATCTCTAGAACTGTGACCAATAGCTAAAATAACATGAGATGCAGAAATTTTTTGTAAATTATCCTTATTTAAGCAAGAAACAGATATAATTTTCCCATTAACTATATTAAAATCAACTACTTTAGTGTTAAATAAAAAAGATCCGCCTTTAGAAATAATATAATTTCTAATATTTTTAATAATATTAATTAAATTATCTGTTCCTATATGAGGTTTTGATAGATATAAAATTTGTTCAGGTGCTCCAAAGTTAACAAATTCTTGAAGAACCTTTTTACAATAAGGACTATTAATTCCAGTAGTAAGTTTACCATCAGAAAATGTACCAGCACCACCTTCACCAAATTGAACGTTAGAAAGTACATTTAAATTTCCATTCTTTAAAAATTTATCAACAGAAATCTTTCTGTTTTCAACAGATTCTCCTTGTTCAATAACAATAGGAGAAATACCATTTTGAACAAGTGTAAGCGCAGAAAATAAGCCACTAGGTCCAGCACCGACAATAACTACATTTTTTTTGTCAGTATTTATAGCTTTTATTTTAGGAATATTAAATTCTTTAACTTTATTAAATTTTTTATATTTATTTTCATTTTTTAATTTTAAATCAATTGAATAAATATAATGGATGTCGTCTTTTTTTCTAGCATCAATAGATTTTCTTGAAATATGCCATTCGACAACATCTTTTGGTTCAATTTTATATTTTTTTATTATTGTTTCAAATAATTTTGTATCTGATATATCTTTTCTTATTTTTATATTGCTAATTTGTATCATACAAGCCTCCTATATATAAATATATTATAGCATATAATTATAAAAATAACTATAATCAATTCATATGTTAAAGAAGTAATATAAATATTTTGAAAAATACTAGATAAGTATTTGCTTTTTTATTTTTATAGTATATAATAATGTTAAGTAAAGTAATTGGGGAAATATATGGAAAAGAAAAATAACAAGATAAAAGATATAATAAATTTTATAATAAAAATATTTTGGATTTTTGTAATAGGAAGTATATTTGGGTTCTTTGCAGAAATGATATACGGAGCAGTATATACTAGGACAATTGTTATTAGACAAGGTCTTGTATATGGACCATTTATACAAATTTATGGAATGGGAGCAGTAGCCTATTACTTATTAGTAAGCAAAATAAAAAATCCCAAAGAGGCATTTTTTGCTGGAATGATAATGGGTGGAACTTTAGAATATTTATGCTCATTTTTTCAAGAAATATTATTTGGTACTATTTCATGGAATTATAGTGATTTGTTTTTAAATCTTAATGGAAGAACATCAATATTATATTGTTTCTATTGGGGAATTACTGCTGTAGTATTTTTAAAAGTAGTATATCCATGGCTTCAAAAGATAGAACCATTAATTTATAAAAAAAGAGTTAGAATATTTACTATATTTTTTATGCTATTTATGACTTTTGATATTACTATTTCATGTATGGCTGCTAATAGACAAAAAGAAAGACATAATGATATTCCGGCTAAAAATCAAGTAGATATATTTTTAGATAATATGTATCCAGATAAATATTTAGATAAGGTGTATAATAACAAAGAAGAAATAAAATAGAAAAGTTCTAATAACCTTCAATGTCGAATACAATTAAACAAAAGTATTCACATAGGGGGTTTTTCTTTATGAAACGAATAGTTACACATAACTTACCTGTAATGGGAAATTCCTCAACAGTTAAGTTATCTATAGAAGAGCGAAGTGTTGAACTCGCACACTATATTATAGAATCAAAAGATACTGTAAGAGGAGCAGCTAAAAAATTTGGAATTAGTAAAAGCACAGTACACAAAGATGTAACATTCCAGAACGGTAACGATAAAACATGTAGGGGTCGCAGCCCTCGGCGACCCGATTCCAGAAAGTATTGAAATAAAAAAGGTTTTCTTGGCAGAGAGAAATCCAGTTGTTAGATTAGGAATGATAATTAAATAAATAAGAAATTTTGTGCCTATTCTTTTGAGTAGGCATAATTTATTACCTTGCAGTTTTATTTTACTTAAAATAAAACGTGATGGCAAAGAAAATTAAATATTTAATAGAAAAGGCATTTGTAATTTTAAAATTACAGATGTCTTTTTTTCTATGCAAGAGATAATGCCTCAAACTCTTAAAAAGTGATAGGTGTAATGAGCCGATGCTATAAAGTTCATTCGTATAAGTGCTAACAGTCTATTGGTATGAAGTGCGTGAGTGAGATTTTAGAACACAGACTCACAATAAAAAAAGAGTATTCGGTGGCAAAACTTGGCTGTGGATTTATAATTGTAAAAAGTTTGGACAAGTATGAACAAAGATGCTTATTAGTATCAGCAATTATAGTAGCAATGCTACTTACTAGACTACCTATGAAACGAGGCGAACGACCGACGGTTTCTGATTAAATAGGTGTAATAATTCCTTTTTTAAATAAGGGATTATTGCACCTTTTCACTTTAGCTCATTTCCTCTGGTTTCTACTTGGGTGTTGCTAAAGTGATTGAGTCAAAAAATTTATTTTTGGGCTCAATTAAATAAAAATTGCAGTTAGCAAATTTTTATTTAAGAACATAAAAAATGCTTTAGTTTTTTTGGCTTTGGGTGTGGGGTATCCCTGCCACACTAACACTTTTTGAAGCAGTCAGCTAAAAAAGTGTTGTAGTGTGTTTACAACACAATTGAAATTAGAGTAGAAAAATAAAATTTATTTGTGTTATTGAGCACGAGCAAGGAGGTTTTATATGAGTTATGCGATAATTAGAAATGCAAAATATAAAAGGGAAAATTTGAAGGCAGTATATCGCCATAATGAAAGAAAGAATAAAAATTATTCAAATAAGGATATAGATAAAACAAAATCATATTTAAATTATGCATTAAAAGAACCTGAATTTAATTATGAAAAACAAATTGATAAAATAAGGGAAAAATACGACTTGAAAGGTCAAATAAAAACAGTAAGTAATATTGTATGTGAATATGTAATAACATCGGATAATGATTTCTTTAAAAGAATAGGAGAAAAAGAAACAAAAAGATATTTTGAAACAGCATATAAATTTGTATGTGAATATAAAGATTTAGGTGAACAATATATTTTATCTGCAAAAGTGCATTATGATGAAAGATCTCCTCATATGCACTTACTTTTTTTGCCTGTAGTTCATACAACAGATAAAAAAGGCAATAATATAGATAAACTTGCTTGCAGTGAATTTTGGAAAGCTAAAGATAGTTATAGACAATTACAAAATGCTTTTTTTGAGTATATGGTATCAAATGGATTTGATTTTAAAAGAGGATTACCAAAAGAAGAAACTAATAGAGAACATTACACAGTAAAGGAATATAAAAACATAACTAATTTTGAAAAAACAAAAGAAACCTTAAAAAGTATAAAGTTGGAATTACCAGAAATTCCAGATTTAAAAGATATAAAAAAGGTTATGATAGGTAGAGATGAAAAGATTTTAAATGATATCATAAAACCTAAAGATAAACTTATTGAAGAATTGTATCAAGATAATGTAGCATTGCATAAAGAATTATCAAAACAAGCTAAAACAATTGAAGAAGCAGAAAAATATCAGAATGAAAGAGATAAAATAATTGCTGATAACAAAGAACTAAACAATACAGTTAAGATTTTGGAAAAAGAATATAAGAAAAAGAGTGATACTCTTGATTTAAGATTCAATAATAGAAAAGATGAGCTTGAAAAAGAATTTGAATATAAAACATATGATATAGAAAATCAATATAAAAGTAAAATTCGTAAATTAGAAAAAGAGAATAAATATTTGAATAAAATAATAAATAAATTCTGGGAAACTCTTGATAAATTTATACATTGGATTTGTAAAAAATTCGATATTGCTGAAGAAGATAATTTAATTAGAGATTTTCAAAAGGAAACAAATACTTTTATAGATCCAGAAAAGCAGATAAAGAATGAAGAAAGAGGGAAGGAATGGGATTTAGAAAGGTAGTTTATAACAAAAAAGAGGAAAAGAACTTAAAAAAAGTTATTTTCTCTTATACATATCTACTCTAACAGGTAGTTTTTGAGCAAGTTTAGCAGTTTTTTCATTAAATAATAATTCTGGTTTTATATTAAATGATTTTGCTATAAAATCTATATTTTTACAAGTTAAGTTAGCATTACCAGTTTCAATAACACTAATATAAGCCATTTTGAATTTTGTTTTATTTGCATATTGTTCTTGTGTTAAATTATTTTGATATCTATACCATTTTGTATTAAGTCCAACTAATTCCATAGAAGTCATAAGAAGCCTCCTTCTTTATATTACTTTAATAATATAAAAATTGTTTATATATAAATTATAAAGATAAAATATAAATAACTTAATACCACTAAAACTTATTAAGATATAACTTAATAAAAATATTTCAAAACTATTGACAGAAAAATCTCGAAATGATATATTGAATGTAGATATATGTAAAAAATATAAAACACTTTTAAGATAAAATAAGGAGAGATACAGATGTCAAAGAAAATTTTTAGTATTTTTATTATTATTTTAGTATTATTAGGACTATGTGGAACGGTATTTGCCAAAGATACTTATACTGCAACATCTACTATAAATGGTGTAACAGTAAATTGGAGTTATGAATTAAATGATTCAAATCAAATTGAAAATTTAAAATGTATAAATCCAACAGATTTAATAGGAAATGTTATAATTCCATCAACCTTAGATGGAAAGACAGTAGTTACATTAGGAGATAGTGCTTTTAAGTCTGCAACTAAAATAACTGAAATAACAATTCCAAGTACAGTAACAGAAATTGGATATAGTGCATTTGAAAACTGTACAAAATTAAATAAGGTTGATTTAGGGAACATAACAACATTGTCATTTCAGGTTTTTAAAGGTTGTACAAGTTTAACAGAGATTACAATACCAAAAACATTAAAAAATGGTTCGGTAAGTCCATGTTTAGATAATCCTAATATAACAAAAATAACTTTAGAAGATGGTTTAACAATAGTTCCAAAAAATTTATGTGCAAATACAGGAATAACAGAAATAGTAATACCAGATTCTGTAACAGAGATTGAATATAGTGCATTTGATAATTGTACTAAATTAAAAAAAATTACAATTTTAGATAATGTTACTAAAATAGGTTTTTATAACATAAGTGATTCGGATTCAATATTTAAAAGTCATGATAAAGATTTAACAGTGTATTGTTATAAGGATTCAATGGCTGCCAATTATGCTATTAAATACAATATAAAATATGTATATTTAACAAAACCTGCTATAGATAATAATGAGGAAAATAAAGAAGACAAAAAACAGAATGTTACAGAACCTGCAATAGATGCAAAACAAGAAGATACTACAATAGCAACAGGTAAATTACCACAAGCAGGTAGTAGTTCAGTAATTATAATAAGCATTATAGCAGTAATGGTAATTTTAATAATTAATTATAAAAGATATAATAGTTATAAAGATATAAAATAAACTAAAAAAGGCCCAAAGGTCTTTTTTAGTTTTATAAATAATATAGAAATTATTTATTTTTCATAATCCACTCATAAACTTCTTTTTCAGAAAGTTCTTCATGTTTTAGTTTTGTGATTTTTTCTTTAGCTTGTTTTTTCCAACTTTCAAAATCATTAGCAATTTTTTTGTTATCTTTATTTTTTCTAACTTTCATAAATTTTTGTTGATATATTTTTCTATACTCAGCATAAGCTGATTTTTCTTGCAATCTTTTATTATATGTAAGAATAGCACCTTGTTCTCTACAAGTTTTTCCGTTTTCTTTTGGATAATCACAATAAATTTCGTCAAGTCTTGAATTAGGTATAAAATACATTCCACAATTTTGACATTTCTTAATAGGGTTATTATTTGTTTTTACTAATTCTTCTAATACTACATAACAGATACTAGATAAATCATTACTTTTATGTGTATCTATCATGGAAATAAACATACTTTTATTTTTTAGTTCATTTAATAAAGTGTGTTCGCTAGTATTTTGGAATTGTTCATATTTATTAGAAAAACTATCTCGTATAACATTATCATTTTTATTAAAGGTGTGTAATTTTCCCATTTGTTTAATTAAATATACTGCATATCTTTGTGCAGATGTATAATCTTTTAATTTTTCATCTTCTTTAATATTAAATATGTAATTTATTGCATCTTTCATTTCTTCTTGAACATATATTATTTTATGTTTTAAAGTGTTGTAAATTTTTTGAGTTTCTTTTAAGTATGTTTCATCATTTCCATAATTATTTGATAATGTAAATTTATAATCTTCTTCTAAATCTCTTAATATTTCAAAGCCATAAGCAAAGAAAAAGTCTTTATATGCAGATTCATAAGTGGATAAATCGGCATTTAAAAATCTAACTAAAAAAGTACCAAATTTCTCTACAAAAGGAAAATACAAGGTTGCAGGGTGCTTTAATCCATTATCTGTACCTTCATTTTCTTTCCAATATATTTTAAGTGTATGAGTATCATAATCTATATTAAAACTAGCCTTATAGTAATATAAAGGGGTAGAATAATATTCTTCTTTTTTCTCTTGATTAAACCAAATATAAAAATCTTCAAAAAATTTATTTTCTGGTAAATCCCTATTCATTTCAATATTTCCTCCAATCCATCCGCAAACAATTTTTGAAAAAATAAAAATTGTTATTGACATTATAATTATATTATACTATAATACTGATATAAATACAATAGCTTTTGAAATAATTATTGTATAAAACTGTAGACAGAAAATTAACCATAGAGAATGGAGGTGATAAAAATAGCTAAAAATGAAGATATAATAAGATTTTTTTATGAAGAACATAAAAGACCAACTGACATAGCAGAAGAACTAAAAGTGAGTAAACCTTATATTACAAAAATTATTCAAAAAGATGAAAAATATATTAAAGAAAAGGAATATAGAAGTAATATAAGTAAGGAAAATCATAAGGCTTGTAAAAGAAACTATATAAATAAAAGGAGACAAACAGAAAAACAAGAGTATCAAGCAATGATAATACAAATTAACAAAGACAATGAGTATTTATCAACCCAAATACAAATATCGGATTTAGATTTTGCAAGATGGAATAGACAAATGTTTAGATATGATAAAAATAGTAGTGATCTAGTTTTAAGAAGAGGATTTACATTTGCTTGTGATGTACCAAAAAGAATTAGGAATGTTGTAAATGTGGGTAATATAAGAAATAAAAGAATATATGTATAAGATATGCTTTGAAGTTGTTCAAGGTATATTTTTTTGTCATATTTTTTTTGTTTTAATAATAGTATTGAAAAGAAAGTGGGTGAGAATTTTGAAAAAGGGTTTGAAGATTACGTTTATAAATCCTAATACTGAAGAACAAATAGTACAAGCTATGGCTGGTGTTCTTGCTTATAATTTAGCTGAAAATGATGATGGTGTTACATTTGATTATAAAACTACAAATTCTTATCAAAATTCTCATGGGGAAATAGGAGTTGAATTGGAAATGTAGTATAAAAGATTATTAAAAAAATTTAATAAAAAGTCTTGATATTTTAATAAAAAGTTTGTATAATGAATATAATAGTAGTAGATATTTAATATCTACTATAATTAAAATGTGAGTCGCCACCCTATTGGCGAAATAAATGTATAGGTGAGAAAATGTGAGCCGCAACCCTGCTTGCGAGATACAAATGTGCAGGTGGAAAAATGTTAATTATAGTTAAATATGGGGTCTATAAAAGTAGATCCCATATTTTCATAAAAAGGAGATGGAGCAAAATGGTAATAGAAGATGGAAAATTTTACTTTATAAAAGATGAATTTTTTGATGTATTTAAAGATTATGGATTAATGGTTAATAAAGAAAATGGTAATAAAAGACCTTGCTATTTTTGCTTTAAAGATAGACAAAATAGCGAAATAATATGGTTTGTTCCAATTTCTACTAAATATGAAAAGTATGAAAAAATTTATGAAAAGAAAAAGGCAAAAAGTGGGAAAAAGCCAGTATATAACTTTGTTTTTGGAAGTGTTTTAGGAAAAAAAGCTGTTTTTTTAATACAGAATATATTTCCAACAACATTAGATTACATAGAAAAGAAATATACAAATTCTAATAGGGATGTTGAAATACCAGAAATTATAAAAGAACAGGTAATTACTAAAGCATTAAGAGTGGTTGATTTAGCAAAAGACGGTGTGCAAATACCATTTTATGATATAATTGAAATGAAGAAAATATTATTAAATAAGTAAAATATAATTTCAAATGTTACTCGCCACCCTGTTGGCGACAAAATAAAAACTATTCCTGAAAGTGGAGTAGTTTTTTTGTGCTTTTATATTGAAAAAATCAAACTGATATGCTAAAATGTAACAGAACGAAAATAATGAAACAGAAAAATAAAGAAAGTAGTGATGTTATGAAAATCGCAGCATATTGTAGGGTATCAACTGAAAAAGAAGCACAAATAGATTCATTAGAAAAGCAAATAGAGTTTTTTAATGAATTTACAAAAAAGAACGGCTATGAATTGTACAAGCTATATGCAGATGAAGGAATATCAGGAAAACAAATAAAACACAGAAAACAATTCCAACAAATGATGATAGATGCCAAAGCAAAAAAATTCGATAAAGTAGTAGTAAAAGATGTAAGTCGTTTTGCAAGAAATACAGTTGATTTATTACAAAGTGTAAGAGAACTAAAATCTTATGGTGTGCAAGTAGATTTCTTAAACAATGGCGAAGTAATGGAAGGTGGCTCTGAATTTATATTAACAATTTTAGGAGCAATGGCACAGCAAGAAAGTGCAAACATGTCTAAAAGAGTTAAATTTGGAAAAGACATCACAGCTAAAAAAGGAAGAGTGCCTAACCTAGTATTTGGATATGACAAAATTCCAGATGAAAGATATACTTTAAAAATAAATGAAGAAGAAGCAAAAATTGTAAAAGAAATATTTGAAAGCTATGTATATAAAGGAATTGGAACAACCAAAATAGCATGGAATTTAAATGATAGAGGAATAAGAACAAAGAAAACCAAATCAAAATGGGTACAAACATCTATTGTAAGAATGCTTAAAAATCCAATATATACAGGAAGAGTAACAAACAAAAAATCAGAAGTAACAGACTTTATAACAGGAACAAGAAAAGAATTGCCAGAAGAAGAATGGATAGTCGTTGAAAGACCAGAAATGAGAATAATATCAGACGAACTATTTAACAGAGCACAAGAACTTTTAGAGCAAAGATCAAACGAATTTAAATTAAATAACAAAAGAGAAAAAACAGAATATGTATTTAGCACACTTATATATTGCAAACATTGTGGTTATTCATTTAGAAGAATAAAGAGAAAATATACAGCTGATGGTCCAGAATATATTAGATGGGTATGTAGTGGAAGAAATTCAATGGGAGTAAACCATTGTCCAAATACAACTGTTATTGATGAAGAAGAACTTTTAAATGCAATAAAAATCTATTTAAAAAGTATAATAAAAAATAAAAAAGATTTTATGAAAGCTGTTGAAAAAGAATTTGAAAAGATTACAAAATTAAGAGAAAACAATGAAAGAAGTGAAGAAAGTCTTTTAAAAAAAATTGAAAAAGTAACAGTTAAAAAACAAAAATACATGGAAATGTTTCAAAATGAAATAATCAATATACAAGAACTAAAGAAATATACAAATCCACTAAATGAAGATATTGCAAGACTTGAAAGAGAATTAAAACTAATTACATCAGAAATAAAAGAAAAGGATGTATTAGAAAAAGAATTATCTAAAACAATAAACACAGTAGATGATATATTAAATAATCAAACAATTACAAATGCAATGCTAAAAACTATTATAGATGTGATTGAAGTAGATAGTGATTCAAATGTAGAAGTTAGATTAAAATTACTAAATGAAATAGGCAGTACACCAGCAGTTATTACTAATTTTAATGACATTAATCCTACCGTTACGAAAAGTAACGTCAGTACATAAAGATGTTTCAGAAAGATTAAAAAAAATAAATCCAAGTTTGGCAAAACAAGTAAGAGTAGTTTTGGATGAGAATAAGGCGGAAAGGCACATACGAGGAGGAATGGCTACTAAAATGAAATATAGTCATTTAAACGAAAAAAAGAGAATTTGATATAAAATCAAATTCTCTTTTAGATATTATATTAAAATTATATAATATTACTATAATATAAATTATTAATGATTGTATTTTTGTTGTTTTCTTGCTTTTCTACATTCTGGACATCTAACAGGATCATTAGTAAATCCTTTTTCTTGATAAAAAGCTTGTTCACCTTCTGTGAAGATAAATTCTGAACCGCAATCTTTGCATACAATTGTCTTATCTGCCATAATAAAAACCTCCTTTTCAAATTGATTTGAATTGTATTTCTTACTTATCAACCTAAAAAGAAGGGAAATAATCTAAAAATAAATTCATAAAAGTCTCTAAAGACTAAATTATTATAACATATAAAAATATTAAATGCAATGAAAAAGTCTTAAACTTAAAAAATTAATTTATTCACTAATCGACATATTTAGACATAGAATATAATAGCCCAAGTAATGAGGTGAGTAGAATGAATGACATAAAAAAAGGCGATATAGTAGTAAGAAAATCTTATGGAAAAGATATTATTTTTAGAGTTATTAATATTTTAAACAAACCAGAAGAAAAAATTGCAGTTTTAAATGGTGTTATAGAAAGAATTGAAGCTGATAGTAAGATTGCAGATTTAGAATTAGTTGATAAGCAAAAAGTAAAAGATATACTTAGAAAAATGGATAGCAAAATTGAAAACAGAATTGAAAAATCCAAGCAACAATGGGAAGATAGAAATTATAGAATTGGTGTAGTAACAAATCAAACTAGAGCAAAAGAAAAAATTATAACAGGAGAAATACTTCATTTAGATGGAGATAGGAAATATAGTGAGAAATCTTATCGATATTATAGAAAATTAGGATTAAATGCAATTGTAAAATATATACCAGAATATAGACAACCAAGAGTAGTGTATCAATTATTAGAATCATATAATCCAGATATTTTAGTAATTACAGGGCATGATGGAATGATAAAAAGAGGGATGAGATATAATGATATATATAATTATAGAAATTCTCGATATTTTATAGAAACAGTTAAAGAAGCAAGGAAATATGATAAACAAAAAGGTAAAAAGTTAGTAATATTTGCAGGAGCTTGTCAAAGTTATTTTGAAGCCATTATTTCTGCAGGAGCTAATTTTGCATCTTCTCCTGCAAGAATATTAATAGATTTTTTAGATCCATTAGTAGTTGCAGAAAAAATAGCATTGACCGAAAAATACAAATATATTACAATAGATGATATTGCTTATGAATTAAGGGATGGAAGAGATGGAATTGGAGGAATTGGAGCAAATGGGAAGATGACCAAATGTTTAATTATAAATAAAAATAAACCAACTTAATACAATTGTAATATAAATGTAATATAATTGTAAAAAACAAAGAATGAATCGATGAAAATATTGAAAAATAAAGGATACAGAGATTTGCTAAGAACAAACATTTTTTGACAATTTCGCTTAAAAATGCTATAATCAAGCCATCTTAAGGGAGTAGGTGATAAAATGATTTGTAGAACAGATATAGCAAATCTAAAAACTGATATCTTAGAGAAAGTAGGGCAAAAGATAATTGTAAAAGGATCTTTAGGAAGAAGTAGAGCCTTTGAAAAAGAAGCCACGATAGAAAAAGCGTATCCAAATATTTTTGTTGTGAAATACGAGGAAAATAATAGAAATGTGACGTATAGTTATACAGATGTTTTAACCAGAACAGTAGAAGTAGAAGTTTTTGATGGCGATTCATATTCACCATTAATTCCACCGGTTTCATCTGTAAAGACAAGAAAGACATCGTTATAAAAAAAAAGTAGAAATTTAATTTCTACTTTTTTTTTTGCAATTAAAGTAATAAAATCTTAAGTTATCAAATATACATGTATAAAGAAAAAAATAAAGGAGGTCAAATAAATGGTTGTAGATACAATAAAAGAAAATTTATGTGTTAATAAATTAGTTGCAACAAAAAAAGAAGTTATATTGGTCGAAGGAGATATGATTGTACCAGATTCAAAGCCAGATATTTTAAATACAATTTGTACAAGTGGGGTTGTATGTATTTATAAAAAAGAAGTTTTAGAAGAAAAAGTAAGAATAGACGGAAATATAAATACATATATCATGTATATGGCAGATGATAGTAAAGATAAAGTAAGAGGATTAACAACAAGTCTTGATTTTTCTGAAAGTATTCAAATTGCAAATTGCAAGGAAGGAATGAATTGTAAATTAAATACAAAATTAAAATCAATTGAGGCAAAAGTAATTAATGGAAGAAAAGTAGGAATAAAAGCTGCTATTGAAATAGAGATAAATATATACTCGAATGAAGAAGTAGAAATCGTAAATAATGTACAAAATGCAGAGGATATTCAAATACTAAAAGAAGATTTAAAGGTTAATTCACTAGTAGGAATGGGAGATACTAAAATTTATGCAAAAGATACTGTGAATATAGATAATGTAGATAATTTAGCAGAAATATTAAAGGCGGATGTAGCAATTGGTGAAAAGGATGTAAAAATTAGTTATAATAAAATACTAACTAAATCAGAAGCAAGTATAAAAATTATGTATCTAACAGAAGATAATAGGATTAATAATATAACAGCTAAAATACCAGTGGTTGGCTTTATAGATATACCTAATGTTACAGAAGAAAATATGTGTGATGTTGATTATGAAATAAAAAATATAGTATTAAAGCCAAATTCTGCAGAGGAACATTCTATATATATTGAATTAGAAATAAGTGTTGCAGCTACTGTATATGAAGAAAAAGAAATTAATTTAATTCAAGATTTATATAGTCCTAGTGAGAATTTAATATTTAATAAAAAAAGAATAACAACTATTACCAATAAAAAAAATATTAGAGAAACTAAACAAGTAAGAGAAAAAGTAAATATAGAAGGAATTGAAAATAGGAGTATTATAGATGTAGATGTTGTTCCAATGATAGAAAAAGAAAATCAATTGAACAATAAAATTAACTATGAAGGAGAATTAGAATTAAGGTTTATATTATCAAATAGTGACTTACAAGTAGATAATAGGGTTGTAAAGATACCTTTTAATTATACAGTTGAAGAACAGTGTGGAGATGATAATATAAATAGAAATATGGAAATGGAAATAACAAATCAAGATTTTATCGTACAAGAAGGTGGTGTTGTTAATAGCAATATTGATATAACAATGAATTTAAATTCTTATCGTAGTGCTAATATGAATATTATTGATGAAATTCAAACAGATGGAGAAAGGGAAGCAGAAGATTATAGTATATTAATGTATATAGTAAAAAAAGATGATACATTGTGGAAAATAGCCAAACGTTTTGGTAGTACAGTAGAAGACATTGTTAGAATAAATGGAATTGAAGATGAAAATAAAATATATCCAGATCAAAAATTATTTATACCACATTATTCAAAAGCTTCTGTAAAAGAGTATGCATAAGATATATTCAAGACCGCGTATTAGAATTCCAAAAGTACTTATAAATGGAGAAGTACTTAATAATCATAAGAATAAAAAAATAGCTAAAATAATTATTATATTAATAATTGCTTTTAGTACTGTAAAAATAGTATTAGATGCAGTATATCCTATATTTGATACATTGTGTGAGGCGAAAGCAAAATCAATTGCTACAATAGTATCAAATGAACAAGCAACAAATGTTATGAAAGAACATTCTTATGATGAATTATTTACATTGGAAAAAGATAATAATAATAATATAACAATGGTTAAATCAAATGTACTAGCTATTAATGAAATTATTTCAGATGTAGCTGTAAAAATTCAGGAAGATATTGATAATAGAGGAAGAGAAAATATTGAAATAGCAATACGGCAGTTTTACTGGGTTTAAATTATTAGCAGGGAGAGGACCAGGAGTAAAAATTAAAATATCATCTATTGGAAATGTGGAAACTGATTTAAAAAGTGAATTTACAGCGCAAGGGATAAATCAAACATTGCATAGAGTTTATTTAGAAGTTAAATGCAGAGTTAATATTTTAACTCCATTTCAAGATATAGAAAAAGAAATAACTAATCAAGTATTGTTGGTGGAAAATGTTATTGTAGGACGTATTCCAGAGACTTATTATAATTTAGAGGGGTTAAATAGTAAAAGTGATGCAATGGAGATAATAGAGTGAAAATTATAAAAATAGTCAAGTTCATAGCTTGACTATTTTGTAATATTAAAAAATTTTTAATTAAGTAGTTATTTGTTACAAATATTACGCTGTGCAGAAATGGTAGCTAATGTATCTCCTAATTGAGTAAAAACTGCAGATAATAAACTTAATTCTGAATCATCTAAATCACAAGCTATAAAGTTTGCGATTGAATTGATAAAGGTAGTTAATTGAAAAGGAGTCATAAAATCACCTAATTTATTATATTAAAGAAAAACTAAAGTGTGATATATAAAGAAATTGTATTAATTAATATCATAAATTTGATTTATTAATTTAGTAGCATTTTCTTTTAATAATTTTTTATTCTTTAAAACGGCTTTATCTGGGAAAATGGCATCACCAAATGTAACTGTCACGGTAGAGAAAAATTTAGGTCTAACTGTAATATGCACAGGAATAATTGGCACATTTGCTATTGCTGAAAGGTAAACAGCACCACTTTTGGTTTTTCTTTTATTATATTTATAATTTTCCTTAAATATACCGCCTTCTGGAAAGATAAGAAGTCTGATTTTTTCTCGACTTTCTAATTGTTCTAATATAGATTTTGCTCCTTTTATATCAGTTTTATTTCTTTCAATAGGAAAAGCGTTATGATATGTTAAAAATTTAGCAATTAACTTATTTTTAAAGAGTTCAGATTTTGCAACACTATACATATTTTCAACTTTAGGATATAAAAAAGCAGGATCAAAAATCCTAGAATGATTTGGGCAAATTAAACATTTATTATATTTATCTAATATTTCTAGATTTTCATATTTTACATGAAATAATATACGGCAAGAAGTTATAAGAATGATATTTCTAATTAATGAATACAATACAATTCTTCCTTTCATAATAAATTTGTATAAATGCTAACATACGTTACGTTTTTATTATAACATAATTTTTAATAAAGATAAAATGTATTGTAAAAGTTAGAAAACAAGTTATATTATAGAAAATTAAAATATAAAAAAGTTGACATTTTAATGCTTGCAGACGCTTGATAGTAAAGATTATCAATTATATTTTATTATTTAGGAAACAACCATATAAAAATAAGATTTATGAATTTATAAACAGAAATAGATTATAAAAATTTATTAATATTATAGACAGATTTTAAATAATATTGTAGAATAATTAGCATAGGAAATGATGAGAAACAGATGTGGTTTTGCCACCTGAATTTACGAAATATCGTAGGAGGGGTGGTGATGTTTATGATTAAAGTGATACTATTTTTAATATTATCCTTAATGTTTTCTTTAACATTAAACGTTGCCTTGACAGCAGTTCTGTATAAGAACTGGGTTGATAAGCAACTACATAAATAAAAAAAGCTCACATCTGTAACTTTGGCGAGTTAGGTGTGAGTTTTTTCAAACTTAATTTGGCAAAACCACGTTTGTGGATTTGTCATTTCCTATATTTATTATAAGCTATTTAAAGATAAAAAGTCAAGAAAAAAGATAAAATTATAATAAATAAATAGCAAGTTATATGATAGAATGTTAAGTGAAAAAGGACAAGATAAAATGAAGAGTAAAGAAATATTAGCAAAAATAAGAGAACTTTCTAATGAAGAAAAAAAGAAAATCAATTACGAGAAATTAAAGGAGATAATGGAATATATGACACCTGATGAAATAATTGAATTAAGTAATATAATAGGATATCCTGTTTTTATTAGATTATGTATGGGAGTATTACAACATAAAATTATTCTATTACAAGATGGTGCAGCAGCAATAATAATTAATAGTGAAGGGAAAATATTACTTCAAAGTAGAGCTGATAGAAATTTATGGGGATTACCTGGAGGGTGTCAAGAATTAGGAGAGAGTTTTAAAGATACTATAATTAGAGAAGTTAAAGAAGAAACTAATTTAGATGTAGAAGAAAAAGATTTAGAATTAATAGATATAGTATCAGGAAAAACTAGAAAAAATAGTTATCCAAATGGTGATGTTGTAATAAATAATACAGCCCTATATTGCATAAGACATTATACTGGAGAATTAAAAATAGATGAAGAATCTAAAAAAATGAAATTCTTTGACTTGAATAACTTACCTAAAAATCAAAATGATCCAGATTTAATAGAAGCTTATAAAAAATACAAAAGAAAACAAATAGAAGATTCGGGAAGGTAAATTACAATTTATTTAAATAACGATTTATTGTATAAAAAAACAAAGCTAATTATGCGAAAAATAATAGTAGAGCATAGTTAGCTTTGTTTGTGTGTTAGATAAATTAATGACTATGGAAAATAAATTTGTATATTACTAGCATATTACCTGTATATTACAAATTTAAAGGGTGAACAAATATAAAAACAAAAACATTGATATTTCATGCTTGCAGACGTTTGATAGTAAAAATTAGTGAACGACAAAAAAACCTCGGAAGTTTTGAAACTTCTGAGGTTGAATTGATTTGGATAAAAGCTCTTTTTATCTTTTACTAAATTGAGGAGCTTTTCTAGCTTTTTTAAGACCGTATTTTTTTCTTTCTTTCATACGAGGATCTCTTGTTAAGAATCCGTTTGATTTTAAAGCTGGTCTGTATTCACTATTAGCTTCATTTAATGCTCTTGCAATACCATGTCTGATAGCTCCAGCTTGACCTGTAAATCCGCCACCTTTTACGTTAGCTATAACATCATATTTAGCTGTTGTATTTGTAACTGTAAGTGGTTGTCTTACAATAACTTTTAAAGTTTCTAATCCGAAAAATTCATCAATATCTTTACCGTTAATTGTGATTTTTCCGTTTCCTTCTACTAATCTAACTCTAGCAATTGCATTTTTTCTTCTACCTGTACCATAAAAAACGATATTTTCCTTTTTTGCCATATTATTTTACCTCCCATACTTCTGGTTTTTGTGCTTGGTTTTCATGTTCTGCACCAGCATATACTCTTAATTTTTTAAGACTTTGTCTACCTAAAGAATTATGAGGTAACATTCCTTTTATAGCTAAAGTCATAGCTTTTTCTGGATTTTTTTCAAGCATTACTTTGGCAGAAATTTCTTTCATTCCTCCAATGTAACCTGAATGATGTCTGTAAACTTTTTGATTTAATTTGTTTCCTGTTAAAATTACGTCATTACAATTTATTATAATAACATGGTCACCCATATCAATATTTGGTGTAAATGTTGGTTTATGTTTTCCTCTTAATAATCTAGCGGCTTCTGTTGCAACTCTACCAAGTGGCTTATTTGCTGCATCAATTATATACCATTTACTTTCAACTTCACCTTTTTTTGCACTATATGTAGTATTATTCATGGTAATATATACCCTCCTATATTTTATTTGTTTTATTTTATTTATATGAAATTTAAATATAAAACCACCGGGGAGAAGTTCTAAATTTAAATCATATTTTAACATAATTGCTCAATTATTCTATTACAAAAAAGTACATTTGTCAATACATTTCAGGCAATTTTTAGAAAAACTTGACAAAAACAATTTTTATGTGTATACTGTTAACGTTAAAAACAGGATGTAATATATTATGAATAAGGAGTAATATGGAAATGAGAAGAAAAAGAAATATAAAAAGCATTGTACTATTAGCAGCTCTAGGAATTGCTACATTGTTTTTTATAAATATCAGTTTTGCATCTACTAATGCTAAAGTAAATGTAGAAACAGCAAATCTAAGAGAGTCAGCAGATGAAAATAGTAAAATTTTAGAGCAACTTTCTCAAGGTCAAGAAGTAGAGATAGTAGAAAAGAGTAGTGATTGGTATAAGGTTAAAGTAAAAGGAATGACAGGATATTTAAGACAAGATCTACTTACAGTAGAAGAAAAAAATACTGTAAATGCTAATACAACAACTTCATCAGAAGAGAAAGCAGAAGTAGAAACTACTAAAAATGAAGAAACAAAAACAACTGATACAGATGAAAAAAGTAAAATAATTGTGGAAGATACAAAATTAAAAATTGTACCATCTATTAATGCCACAGATATTATTGAAGTAAAAAAAGATGAAGAAGTTATTATAACAGAAACAATAAATGACTGGGTATGTGTACAAACAAAAACAACAAAAGGTTGGATTTATAAAGAAAAATTAAAATCTAAAGAAGATAAAAAAGAAGAAAAACAAACAACAGAGCAGAATCAAGTAGTAGAAGAAAGTAAATTAAAGACACTATATATAGGTAGTGAATCTGTTAATTTAAGAAAAGAAGCAAATACAAATTCAGAAGTTGTAACTAAATTATCTTTAAATACAGCTGTTGATGTTTATGCAGAGGAAAATGGATGGAGTAAAGTAAAAGTAAATGGAAATGAAGGTTACATATCTTCATCATTATTATCAGAAAAGAAAAAGGAAACGTCAAGAAGTTTAGAAACACCAAGAACTAAAACAAGTGAAAATTCAAGTGAGAATACTAAAACTTCACAAGAGAAAGAAACAGCAACTACAGTTCCAGTTTCAGGAAAAGGAGCTACAGCAGTAGAAACAGCTAAAAAATATATTGGTTGTAGTTATGTATATGGAGCATCTGGACCAAGCAGTTTTGATTGCTCAGGATTTACTTCATATGTATTTAAACAACATGGAATTAGTTTAAATAGAACAGCTGCAGGACAATATAGTAATGGAGTTGCTGTTAGTAGAAACCAATTACAACCAGGTGATTTAGTTATGTTTGGAAAATCTGGAATAAACCATGTAGGCATATATATTGGTGGAGGGCAAATTGTTCATGCTGCTAATAAGTCAAGAGGGGTAACAACTGATACGATAAATTCAGGATATTATAATAACAACTATGTTGGAGCAAGAAGAGTTATGTAAAAATGCAATTAAGAAAGGAAGATTAAAAGTAGTAAAACGACCAGTTTTAATTGCAATTATAGGATATATAATAGGTATTATAATGGGGCTATACTTTAATTTTAGTATAGCTCTTTTTTATATTCCGATAATTGTAATATATTTTTTCAAGAAAACATTAAAAATATCTAAGAAGGAATTTAAGTTAATAAGTTTAAAAAGATATTTTAGATATGTAAAGTTAATTTTTAATTTCAAAATTATTATTATTCTTATTATTTTTTCTATTATTTCTAATTTTATTGTAATATTTCAAAACAAAAAATATAAAAGTTTATATACAAACAATCAATTAATAAGTGGAGAAGCAGTAGTTATAGGGGAGAAACAAGAAAAAGAATATAACAATATATATAAGATAAAATATAATAAAACATATGTATATTTAAAAATAGATAAAAAATCCACAATTGAGTTAAATTATGGGGATAAAATAAAGTTTTCAGGAAGTTTTATAGAACCAAAAGAAAACAAAAATACAGGGGGATTTAATTATAAAAATTATTTGAAAACTTTAAAAATTTATGGAACAATAAAAGTAAACAAAATAGAAATTTTAGGAAAAGAAAAGCAAAATTTTATTTTAAAATATGCACATTTAATTAGTAAAAAAATAAAAGAAAAAGTTAATCTTAATTTAGATAAAGAAAAAGCAGATATTTTAATTGGAATTTTGATAGGAGACACAGAAGAAATAGAAGAAGAATTAAAGGAAAATTTTAGAATTAGTAATATTTCACATGTTTTAGCTGTTTCGGGAATGCATGTTACTTATATAATTATTGGGATTAATTTATTATTTAAAACAAAATTAGGAAAGAGAAAACTTAATTTTATTATAATTATTGTTCTTATTTTTTATATGTTTATAACAGGATTTTCAGCTTCAATAGTAAGAGCGGCAATAATGGCGATATTAATAATAGGTTCAAAAATAATGTATAGAAAAAATGATGTATGGAATTCAATTGCAATATCGTTATTTTGTATACTTATCTATAATCCATTTCTTATTACTAGTATGGGGCTGCAATTTTCTTATTTAGGAACAATTGGAATTATTGTTTTTTATAAAAATGTTTATGTAGTTTTAGAAAATATAAAAATAACTTCTAAAAAATTAAAATATGAAATTAATAAAAAAGATACAAAGGCAATTGAAAAGATAAAGAATATATTAGCAGTTACAATTTCTGCTCAATTAGCAATTATGCCAATTATGATTTATCATACTAATTTGTTTAGTATATACTTTTTTATAACTAATTTATTGGTAAGTATAATTATTGGTCCTATTATTATATTAGGAATAATTGCAGTTATCATGTCCTTTATTATTAATCCATGTGCTAAAGTAATTTTTACTATTATAAAATTATTAGTTGATATTTTAATTTTAATATCTAAAATTAGCCAATTGCCATTTGCAAAACTATATATTCCTACACCTAAGATTTGGCAGATATGTTTATTATATTGTATAATTATTATTTCTAAATTAGTTCATAATCTTTATTATCAAAAAAAATTGAATGCTACTCAAATAAGAATGAGAAATTTAATAGCTTTATTTAAATATAAGATGTATTTAAATAAAAAAAGAAGTTTGATGGCTTTAGTATTATTAGGAGTGATTATTTTATTAGTAGAATTTTATCCTAAAAACTTAAAAGTAAATTTTATTGATGTAGGACAAGGGGATGCAACTTTTATTGTAACACCATATAATAATACTATTTTAATTGATGGAGGTGGAAGTGAATCTAAAAATTATAATATAGGTAAGAATACAGTACTTCCTTATATTTTAGATAAAGGATATACAAAAATTGACTATATAATAATTAGTCATTTTGATCAAGATCATGTTCGGTGGATTGTTATATATTATGCAAGAAATAAAAGTAAATAACATCATAATAGGTAAGCAATATAAATCATCAGAAAATTATGAGGAATTTATAAAAATTGTAAAAGAAAAAAAGATAAATGTAAAAATAGTAGAAGGAGGAGAAAAAGTAAGTATAGAAGATAATTTGTATTTTGATATTATATGGCCTTTTTCTGATAATATGATATCTGATAATAGTATAAACAATAATTCACTTGTATGTAAACTAAATTATAAAAATTATTCAATGCTTTTTACAGGAGATATTGAGGCCATAGCTGAAAAAGCTATTTTGAAAAAATATTCTAAAAATTTAAATATATTAAAATCAGATATTTTAAAAGTAGCACATCATGGTTCGAAAACATCTTCTATTACAGAGTTTATTGAAAAGATAAAACCAAAATATGCAATAATTGGAGTAGGGGAAGATAATAAATTTGGTCATCCATCAGATAGTACAATTCAAAATCTTGAAAAAGCAAATATAAGAATTTATAGGACAGATAAAATGGGAGAAATAGAAATAAAAACAAATGGAAAAGAGATAAAAATAAATGAATTTTTAAAATGCAAATAATAAAAGATTGTATAAATTTAACAAAAACGTAAATAATAGTTATAAAACATTAGAAAAGGAGTAATTATTATGAATAAAACAATTATGAGTATAATTGCAATTATTGTTATAATAGGTGCAATTATAATTGGAGTTCAAATTTGTAAACCAAATAAAGAACAGGAAGATATTATAACCAAAGTATCAGATGAAAAGATTGAAGATGATTGTACGGATGAATATCAGGAAATACAAGAGGAGATGCTTCAAGCTAATTCTACAGAAGAAAAGATATCTCCTAATTGTTTTATTACTATGAAAAAAACATATAATAAATGTGGACACACAACGAGTGAATATATAGCTATTCCAAAAGAGTTAGTAAATAAAACAAAAGAGGATTTGAAAGAAAAATATGCTGGTTGGACAATTGATAAATTTTCAGATACGCAAATAGTAATAAGCAAAAAAGAAGAAGGAGAATGTGGTGAACACTATATTGTGAAGGATAAGGAAGGGAAAGTTGTAATATATAAATTATTAGAAGATGGGACTGAAAAAGAATATGAAGTAACAGATATTTCAACAGAATATATTACAGATACAGATAAAATTAATATGAAAAATGGAATTAAGGTAAATGGCAAACAAGAATTAAATCAATTAATAGAAGACTTTGAGTAAAATATAATATATAAAAAATCTAGTTCATTATTTTGAACTAGATTTTTTCTTTTCTTTTTTATCTATTGTAACTTCTTTTTTTAAGTCTTGTTTATCAATAAATCCTTTTTGATATAAATCTTTAACATACATTATAAGTGAAAATACAGTAGCAATTAATGCTAAACAATATAATAGAAAGTCAAATTTGCTCCAAAAACCAATTAAATTGAACTGTTTTGCAAGTAGAGAGAATACAATTGCAACATAGAATAAAACAGTAGCAAGTTTTCCATACCATTTACTATAAACGACAACATCTTTTCCATAAAGGAAAGAAGCACCAACTATCATAATAAATTCTTTTAGTAATACAATAATTAGAATCCAAAGAGGAATAATACCAATTATAACCAATGAAGTAAGTGTTGATATTTGTGTTAGTTTATCAGCAAGAGGATCCATTAGTTTTCCAAAGTTTGAGATTAAATTAAATTTTCTCGCTATAAAACCATCAGCAATATCTGTTAAACCAGAAATGGTAAAAAACAAGAATGCTAATATATAGTTACCAGTAAAAATATAAAAAATTATAAATGGTATTAATAAAAATCTAATAATAGTAAGTATATTTGGTACATGTTTAAACATAATTTTCTCCTATTTAACTTCAAATTTTAGTTTATCATTTTCAAAATCTACTTTTACAGTTTGACCATCTAAAAGTTGACTTCTTAGAATCATTTCAGATAATTCATCTTCAATATATCTTTGAATAGCTCTTCTTAAAGGTCTTGCTCCAAATTTTATATCAGTTCCTTTTTCTAAAAGATAATTTTTTGCTTTCTTTGTAATATCCATATTTATATCTTTTTCATTTAAAGCTTTTCTAGTATTTTCTAACATTAAATCAACTATTTTTAAAAGTTGTTCTTTTGTTAGAGAATCAAATTGAATAATTTCATCAACACGGTTAAGAAATTCTGGTCTAAATAATTCTTTTAAGCTATCCATTATTTTATTTTTATCAATTGATTGTTTTCCAAAACCAATTGAATTTATATTAGAGTTAGAACCTGCATTAGATGTCATAATAATAATTGTGTTAGAGAAACTTACAGTGTTTCCTTGACTATCTGTTAGTTTTCCATCATCTAATACTTGTAATAAAATATTAAATACGTCAGGATGAGCTTTTTCTATTTCATCTAATAAAATTATAGAATATGGTTTTCTTTTAACTTTATCTGTTAATTGACCAGCATCATCATATCCAACGTAACCTGGAGGTGCACCAATTAATTTAGATGTTGAGTGACTTTCCATGTATTCAGACATATCGATTCTTATTATAGAATCTTCACTTCCAAACATTTCATAAGCTAAACTTTTAGCAAGTTCAGTTTTACCTACTCCAGTAGGTCCAACAAAGATGAAAGAAGGTGGTCTTTTTGTACTTTGTAACCCGGCTCTATTTCTTCTAATTGCTCTAGCAACGCTACTAACAGCTTCGTCTTGACCAATAATTCTTTTATGAAGATTAGTTTCTAAGTTTAATAATTTTTGTGTTTCTGCTTCTGTTATTTTTTTAACTGGAATTTTTGTCCAGCTTTCAATTACATTAGCAATATCTTGTACATTTAATTGTTTTGGTTTTGCTTTAGCGCTTAATTTATCAATTTCTTCAATTAGTTGACATTCACGTGTTTTCAAATCTGCGGCTTTCTGATAATCTTCTGTTGAATCAGCAGCGATAACTTCTTCTTTTTCAGATTGAACTTTAGCAAGTTCTTGTTTTAACATTTCAAGCTTAAATAAATCTTTATTTTCTAAATTTATTCTTGAACAAGCTTCATCTAAAATGTCAATTGCTTTATCAGGTAAAAATCTATCATGAATATATTTTTCAGACATAATAACTGCTTGACGAATAATATCTGATGAAATTTTAACTTTATGATATTCTTCATAATATTTTTTAATTCCTTCTAATATAACAATAGAATCTTCTATGTTTGGTTCTTCTACTAAAACTTGTTGAAATCTTCTTTCTAGAGCAGAATCTTTTTCAATATATTTTCTATATTCTTTTAATGTTGTTGTACCAATTAATTGAATTTCTCCATTTGATAATGCAGGTTTTAATATATTTGCAGCATTCATAGAGTGTTCACCATCACCAGCACCGATAATATTATGGATTTCATCTATAACCAAGATAATATTTCCATATTCTTTACATTCATCAATAATGCCTTTCATTCTAGATTCAAATTGTCCTCTAAATTGAGTACCTGCAATTACAGCAGTCATGTCTAATAAATAAACTTCTTTATTTAAAAGTTTTGCTGGTACATTTTGATTTGCTATTTTTATTGCTAATCCTTGAGCTATTGCAGTTTTACCAACGCCAGGTTCACCGATTAAGCATGGATTGTTTTTGGAACGTCTATTTAAAATTTGAACAATTCTTTGTATTTCTTTTTCTCTTCCAATTACAATGTCTAATTCATTATTTTTAGCTTTATCTGTAAGATTAGTACCAAAGGTATCTAAGAATTTCTTTTTCTTGTTCTGTTTTTTATTTTTCTTTTTTTCAACTTTAACTTTTCTTCTGCCATCATTTAGTTCTTCAGATTCATCAGAATTACTTTTTGAAGCTTTGTTTGAAAACATGTTAGAGAAGATAGAGCCTAATGGTATTGCCGCTCCAGAAATTTTTGAAGGTTCATCACTATCTGGATTTTGTTCTTGACTTTCAAATGTAATTGCACCGTCTAAGTTTTCAATGTCTTCTAAATTTATGTTTTCTGCTAAATCTTTAAATATTGTTTCAAATTGTTTAGTCATATCATTAATGTTAATTTTATCATTAGAAAGGATATTGTTTTGATCATGTAATACTTCTGTTGGATTTATTCCTTTTTTCTTTGCACAATCATAACAATAGCCTTCAAGACTTTCCTTTCCATTTTCTATTTTTTTATAAAAAAGTATTGCTGGATTTTTATTACATTCTGAACATAACATACTTTAAATTCCTCATTTCTATTAAAATTAATTTATATTATAATATCGCAAAAATAGGGAATAGTCAATAATTTTTCGAATAATAATAGCAGGGAATTTCCCTGCTATTATTTAAATTATTTTTAATACATATTTGCTAAAACTAATAGTAAAATCATTCCTATATACATAAATGCAAATAATGCTAATCCGATAATACCTGTTATCATTCCAGCTTTTCCTATTTTACTGCCTGTCCTTCTTGAAGATTTTACTCCAAATACAATAGCAACAATTCCTGTTGGTAATGTAATATACCAAAATAAAGCAGTGACAATAGATATTATACCTAAAACGAGTGATACTATATGCATAACAGATTTATTTGTATTATTTTCTTCCATAACAATAACCTCCACTTTTTATTTTATTTTTAATTCATCAATTAGTTCTAAAGTATCAAGATTATTTACTTTTATTGCTGTTTCAGATATAGTATATAAATTATTATCTATGTACAATCCTCTCAATAATTTAGAATTATTGTAGTTATAACTATATGACGATTTATTTTTATTTTTTTGTGAAGTTTCGTGAGTTATAACTCCTTTTAAATTGAATCCATCATTTATATTTATTTTATATACAAAGTAGCCTTCTGAAACATAAGATTTATTATAATTTGTATATGAATCGACAATAGAAGAATAAGAATCAATTGAAGAGTCTATTTCAAAATCTTCACTATAATTATTAACAGGTATTGCTAATAATTGTTTTTCTTTAGAGAATAGTAACGCTTTTGGATTAGTTAAAATTGCTGATGTCGTTCTGCTATCTCCTATTATAGTTTGAGATAATTGTGTAGGATTATTAACATCAGATACATCAAACAATGCCATTTTCATTCCTGTTATTTTTGATGTTGTAGATGTTACTTTTCCAATTGAATTTTTATTGACAATTTCTTCAGTTTCCATTCCGATACCTATTAAATGATTTTCATCGTATGGATGTAGATATGTACTATATCCTGGTATATGTAATTCTCCTAATACTGTTGGTTTTGTTTCATTACTTAAATCAATTACAAATAAAGGATCAACTGTTTTATAAGTTACTAAATAAGCTTTATTTCCCATGAATCTTGAAGAGTACATTTTTTCACCTTTTGCAACATGATTAGAAATTCCTATTTGTTTTAAATTTTCATCAAATATTGCAATTTTGGCTCCATCATTATCATATAGAGCAATTCTTAAGTGACCATTTTGTTCATCTAAAGAATATTGATTTATTGTTTTTCCTATTATTTTATTTTTTGTATTATAGGATACTTTACCATCTCCTGAAATATCAAATTTATATATTTCTGTATAGTAATCATTTGAATAATCATAATCATCATTATAAGTTAATACTCCTAAAATACCTTTTAATCCAAATAATTTGCTTATAGGGGGAATACTATCAGTATAGTCATATTTTTGATCTAATAAATAAATACTATTTTCTGATACGTAAGCATTTGAAATATCAATTAAATAAGAGCTTACATTTATATTTGCTTTTACATCATCTAAGTCAACTACTGAAATAAGAGTTTGTTTTGTTGTTTGTACATCTTTTAAATATTTAATGTTTTTAAGAGATATTTCTTGCTCATTATTATCTTCTTTATAGGCTCTAACAATTTTATCATTTTCCTCTCTCAAGTTTCCTGAGGCAATAACATACAATTTATTATTTATGCATCTAGAGGTATAATATGATTCATATAATTCATAACTCTTAACTAGAGTAGGTTTTGACTTTGTTGATATATTATAAATTTTTACAATGGTATTGCTACTATTATTGTAGTTATAATAAGAAGAATAAGAAGTCGAACTAGTATTTTTAGTAGATATAACTACTAACTCATTTTTATATAAAATTAAATCTTCTGGGACACTTCCATCATTTGATTTTATAGTAGCTTCAATTTTAATATTTTCTGGTTTTATTACATTTGTTATTATTACATTACTGTTAGATATTGAATAAATATAGTCACCATCTGTTTTGGTAATATCAGCCTCATCAACATTTTCAACCTGAATGTTAGTAGTTGAGTAGTCTTTGGAAGAAGATGTTTTTTCAGAGTTATCTGAAAACGCTGAACTATCACCTGCAGTTATAGAGTCAATAGATAATTCTGCACTATTTATAGTTTTGGTATTAGTATAACTATAATAGTAAGGACTATTAACTAAAAGACTAAAAGGCATAGTAACAATGTTTATAAACAGATCTTTTATAGTTGGATCATCACTATCATATATTTTTGATAATTCTTTATCAGATTTTATTGTTTTTAATTCTGTATTATCATTAGAAAACAGTAAAAAGGCAATAATGCAAAATATAATTATTAGAATAGATATTATAGCAATTTTTAGTTTTTTTCTCATAAAAAACCCTCCTTTTATTTTATATACTTATATCTTATCCTTTTTAAAAAAATAAATCAATACGAAACTTAAATAAAAAAATATTGATAAATAAAAATATCAATGATATAATAAAATTGTGAAATTTATAAATAAGAGGTCAAAAGATGAATGTAACATTACCAGAGAAAAATAAATTAAAAAAGAAACAAATAATTATATATACTTCTATAATAATTGTATGTATTATATGTCTTGTTACAGCTTTCTATGTTCAGTTTTATGCAAGAATCAGTTTTAGTGAATTATTAGGTATATCAGAAAAAAAACAATTTGGAAATAAAACAGAAGAAGAAATAGAAGAATTGAAATCAGATTTTAATAAAGTATTTATTAATAATATTGAAGAAGATAATGGAGATAATGACAATAAAAAATCTGATAAAAATCAAAAATTAGTTTATACACAATATGAAAAAAAGGAGTCTAATACTAATAATTATGATTTAGAAATACATATTCCACATATTAATATAAAAAGTGAAATTGTGGATGAATATAATAAAGAAATTGAAGATATTTTTGTAAATAAGGCTAGAAATGTTTTACAAAGTGAGAATAAAAATATTATTTATACAGTGGAATATGTAGCAAATGTACAAGATGACATTTTATCTTTAATGATAAGATCAAATTTAAAAGAAGGCGTAAGTGCACAAAGAATAATAATACAGACTTATAATTATGATTTGAGAAACAATAAGGAAATTAATTTAGAAGAGGTTCTAAAAATAAAAAATATAGATAAATCAGAATTGCAAGGCAAAATTACAGATTCAATTAAGACAGAACAAAAGAAAGTAGAAGATTTAGAAAAATTAGGATATAATGTATATAGTAGAGATGTTTCAAATGATATGTATAAGATAGAAAATTCAAAAGAATTTTATTTAACAAATGACACATTATATATAATTTATGCTTATGGAAATGATAATTTTACAAGTGAAATTGATTTAATTGTTATATAATCTAAAAGAAAAAGAACATATATTTATATATGCTCTTTTTCTTTTGAAAATAAAAGGGGATGTTTTTTATTTCAAATCAGTATCTGTACTGATTATGTTTGTATTTTAACAATGTTTTTTGTCCATTGTGTGAACTAAAAGTGAAAAAACAAAAAACTTAGCATTATTTTTTGCTAAGTTTTTATTTGGTTAAGGTTGTTCACCTAAAGTTATAGTTAAATCTTTTTCTTGACCATTGCGATTTACTTTTATTTTCATTTCATCACCAATTTTATGAGAATTTTTTATTTTATTTAATTCATCCATTTTTGTTATTTTTTGTCCATCTGCTTCAATAATTACATCTCCGACTTTTATACCAGCTTTTTCTCCAGCAGAGAAATCTTCAATAGATTTTACATAGACACCAACAACTAAGTTATTAGCTTTTGCTGTTTGTTCATTTAAATCCATACCAGAGATACCAATATAAGGTCTTTTTACTTTGCTATATTGAATTAATTGTGATGTTATATCTGTTGTAGAATTAATTGGAATAGCAAATCCCATTCCTTCAATTCCTGTTCCAGAAAGTTTTAAAGTATTGATACCAATTACTTTTCCTTCACTATTTACTAAAGCACCACCACTATTACCAGAGTTAATAGCAGCATCTGTTTGAATTAAAGTAAATTGTTTTCCTTCTGAATCAGTTACTTCTCTATTAACAGCACTAACAACACCACAGGTAATGCTACTTTGCATACCAAGAGGGTTTCCAACAGCCATTGCAAATTCACCAACTTTTATATTGTCAGAGTCAGCAAATTCGGCCTTTGATAATCCAGTTTTTTCAATTTTTATTACTGCTAAATCAGTTTGTTCATCTTTTCCAACGATTTTTGCTTCATATTCTGTGTCATCATTAAACAATGTAACTGTTACTTTTGTAGCTTCTGAAACTTCATAATAAGATTCAGAAGAAGAGGTTGCAACAATATGATTATTAGTTAAAATATATCCATCTTCACTAATAATAATTCCAGAACCACTTGCAGTTGCTGTAGAAGTTTGAGTTTGTTTACCAAACATAGAAATTAAAGAATTTACATTATATTCAACTTTAATTCCAACGATTGAAGGCAATATTTTATTAGCAGCATAAATAGAAGTATCTGAGTAATTTGATAATGAAGTTTGGCTAACATATCCTTGAGAAGATAAATTAGAAGAGTTTGAAGTATTAGAAGAAGTATCTAGTAATTTATTCCTTATAGAGGGTATTCCAAAACAAGCTCCAATTACAACTGTACAGCCTAAAACTCCACTAACAAAAGGTAATAAAAAGTTTCTTCCAAAACTAACTTTACTTTTGCCTTTTTTTTCTGTTTCATATGTTACTTTATATGAATTTGAATTTTGAACTGTTTTAAAATCCTTTCCTTTTTCTTGATTTTGTTGATTTTCATTATTATTTTCCATTTTTTTACCTCCTGAAAAATTATATTTACTAATATAGTATCCTATTGTTTTTATATAATACAATAGATTTGTGAAGCTTTTGTGAAAAAAATGCAAAAATATGAATTAATTTATTAAAAAATTCTATTGAAAAAAATAGAGGAAAAATATATAATAATACTAATAAAAAATAAAGGATGGTAGATATGAAAAAAAATAAAAATAGAGGAATAACATTAGCAAGTTTAGTTATAACAATTATAGTTTTATTAATTATTGCTGGAATATCAGTGTATAGTGGAACTGATATTATAAAAAGGGCTAAGTTAGAAGAATTAAAAACAAATATGTTACTAATTGAAACAAAAGCAAAAGAATGTGTAGAAAATGCTAATTTTAAGTTAGGAAAAACAGATAATTTAGGTGACACTGAAAAAACAACTAGGATTAATGAAGCTAAAAAAGAATTAAAGGGAATAGAGATAACTGAAGCAGATAATATAAATATTGAACTAAGTGACTATAATTATTATTATAAATTAACAGAAGATAATTTAAAGGATATGGGACTTTCAAATATAAAATTAAGTGATACAGATGAATTATATATTGTAAAATATGATATACAAAATGCAAAAGTAGAAATATATAATACAAAGGGATATGAAGGAAAATATTCTTTAACAGATATAGAACAAATTGAAAAATAAAGGTAAAAGAAAATGAAAGAAAAAGAAATAGAAAGATTAACAAAACTAAAGGAAATAGAAAAAGATTTATATGGCAAGGGATTTAAAAATATTTGTGGTATTGATGAAGCTGGAAGAGGACCATTAGCTGGACCAGTTGTGGTAGCAGGTGTAATTATGCCACATGATTCTATGATTGAAGGAGTAAATGATTCTAAAAAGGTTTCTGAAAAAAAGAGAGAAAAGTTATATGATTTAATTATAGAAGAAGCACTTAGTTATTCAGTAGCTATTATAGGACATGATGTAATTGATGAGATAAATATTTTAAATGCTACTAAAGCAGGTGTAACACAAGTTGTAGATGGATTAGATTTAAAACCAGATTTAATTATTATAGATGCATTAAATCATATTGATACAAGAGGAATTCCATATGATCCAATAATAAAGGGAGATGCTAAATGTTATAATATTGCAGCAGCTTCTATTTTAGCAAAGGTGACAAGGGATAGAATTATGAGACAATGGGATGAAATATATCCATGTTATGGTTTTTCAGCTCATAAAGGATATGGGACTGCAAGACATATAGAAGCGATAAAGGAATATGGACTTTGTCCAATTCACAGAAGAACATTTACTAAAAATTTTATTTAAGAAATTCTAATATTGTTCCAATCATATTAAAAAAATTATAAAATCATATACATTTTAACTTGAGTGAAAGTGGCACATTTTTATATAAAATTTTCTTATTGAACGTAATGAATAGGATGAAATATTAAATAGATTATACTATACTTAATGAGATAGATTTTAACAATTTTAGTAACAATATATACAACTATATTAGTAGAAAGTTATGGAAAATAATTAAAAATAATTGAAAAAAAACTATAATATGCTATAATATATTGGAAAGAGATAAGAAAGGATGAGGAAAGATGAAGAGAAACAAAGAAGAAAAATTAGAAAAAAAACATAGATATGATAAAGGTCAAATATTTGTAAAAGTAATGGCTGGATTTTTAGCTTTATTAATGGTAATAGGAACAGTATTTACAATTGTTGCAGCTTTAATATAGTAAATAATAGGAGAAATAAATGGTAATTAATTTAGGAATGAATTGGGAAAATTTTTATAAAGATAATATAGTAGAATATATAAAATCATTACAAACAAATCCATTTGAATTAGTAACTTTAATAATAGATATAACAATAGTAATATTTTTAATGTATTGCTTTTTTAAAATTGTTAGAGGATCTAGAGCTTGGCAATTGATTAAAGGAATAGCACTTTTGATTATAGCAACATGGATGAGTGGATTATTCAATTTAAAAATTCTAAATTGGATATTAACTGGAATTATGAATTTAGGAGTAATTGCAATTATAGTTATTTTTCAACCGGAACTAAGAAGAGCTTTAGAACAATTAGGAACAAACAAGTTAACACAGTTTTTTGGTATAGATAAAGATTTGTCAACAAAAACAAAAGAAGATATATATAAAGTGGTAATTGCAGCTACAGAGCTTTCAAAAGCAAAAACCGGAGCGCTAATAGTTTTAGAAAGAGATATAAAAATACAAGATATTATAGCAACAGGAATACCTATGAATGCAGAGGTTTCTCCACAACTACTAGTAAATATTTTTGAACCTAAGACACCGTTACATGATGGAGCAGTAGTAATTTCTGGAAATAAAATAGCTGCTGCAGCTTGCGTTTTGCCTTTAGCAGATGATAAAGACATAGCAAAAGAATTAGGAACAAGGCATAGAGCAGCAATTGGAATTTCAAAAGAATCAGACAGTATTGTTGTTGTTGTATCAGAAGAAACTGGTAAAATATCAGTTGCAAAAGATGGAACATTAATTGCAGATGTTAGGGAAGATGTATTAAAGAAGATATTAATTAGTAATATTGTAACTAAGAGATTTTCTGTAGAAAAGAAAGAGAGAAAAAGTAAAGTAAAAGAATTAAAAGAAAAATGGAAAATGAAAAAGAAAAAAGAAGAGAAAGAAGAGGAAAAATAAAAGTCGCAAATAGCGACTTTTGCTTATATTATAGGGGATTTTTGAAAATAGGAAAGGACAATAAAATGAGAAATATCAAATTAACAATTGAATATGATGGGAAAGATTTTAATGGATGGCAAAAACAACCAGATAAATTAAATATACAAGGAAATATTGAAAAGGCAATAGAAACTGTAACAGGAGAAAAAGTTGATTTAATGGCATCAGGAAGAACTGATAGAGGAGTACATGCTTTAGGACAAGTAGCTAATTTTAAGACTAATTCTCAATTGCCTATTGATAAATTTCCGATTGCCATTAATAGTAATTTAAAAAAGTCAATTAGAATTTATTCAGCAGAGGAAGTAGATGAAGAATTTCATAGTAGACTTTCTTGCAAAAAAAAGACATATAGATATATCATTAATAATTCTAAGTATGGTACAGCTATTTATAGAAATTTAGAAACACATATTCCTATTAAATTGGATATAGAGAAAATGAAGGAGGCAATAGAATACTTTCAAGGAGAACATGATTTTAAAGCTTTTAAAGCTAGTGGTACAAGTAGTAAAAGTAGTATTAGAACAATATATAAAGCTGAAGTAAAAGAAATGCCTGATGATAGAATATGGATAGAATTAACTGGAAATGGTTTTTTGTATAATATGGTAAGAATTATTGCTGGAACATTAGTAGATGTAGGGTTAGGAAAGATAAATCCAGAGGATATTATAAAAATAATAAAATCGAAAAAAAGGGAGAATGCTGGAAAAACATTACCACCACAAGGTTTATATTTAGTTAAAGTAGAATATTCTAAATAGTGATATTAACCAAATAAAGTTGTAAAGCATAAAATATAGTAAAAAATAAAGGAGAGATAAATATGAATGTTGATTTACTTATATTTTTTGCTTTGCCAATAGCTACAATTATTGTTTCAATAGCATTGCAAAAAATCTTAAAATGTCCACCTTTAGTTTCTGCAATTATTTTTGCTATTTTTTTAATTGTTACATTTGTAATTAACAACTTAAATTTTTTAATAGCTACTATTGTATATACAATTATTAGTTTCATTACTGCTGTGCTAGTATGTATTAGTTGCAGGTTGATAAGGCATTTAAGAGAAGCTAGAAATTCTTGTAGATGTAATAATAAAAATTCAAATGAATTGCTTTCTATAAATAGTAATTGTGGAAATCTTGAAGATGGTAATCTACTTACAATATCTAGTTGCGGTTGCAATCAAGATAGTGATACTGCGCTTAATAATGGGTTATCTGCAAGAATAAATGTAATACCTAATTCTAACAATAATGGTAGAACAGGAAATGTTTGTGGATGTTATAGAAGAAGATAGTATTTTAATAAAGAGTTATTGACATTGAACAGAATAGTTAATAGCTCTTTACTTTTGATTTAAATTATGCTATGATATGAAAACGAAAGAAAAGGAGAATAGAAATGTTAGAAGTTATAGAAGAGGCTCTAATTGATAGTTTTAAGTTATTACCTTTTTTATTTATTACATATTTAATAATGGAGTATATTGAACATAAGACAAGTAAAAAATCAAAAGAGGTAATAAAAAAATCAGGAAAATTTGGACCAGCTATTGGAAGCATATTAGGAATATTTCCTCAGTGTGGTTTTTCAGTTTCAGCAACTAATTTATATGCAGCTAGAGTAATAACATTGGGGACGTTAATTTCAGTATATTTATCTACTTCAGACGAAATGTTACCAATTTTTATTTCAGAAGCGGTACCAGTTAGTACTATTTTTAAAATATTAGGAATGAAGTTAGTAATTGGAATGATAGCTGGATTTTTAATAGATTTTGTTTTAAGAAAGAGAAAAGAAGAAGAAAGAATAATAGAAATATGTGAAGAAGAACATTGTCATTGTGAACATGGAATTATAAAATCAGCATTAAAACATACATTAAATATATTTTTATTTATATTAATAATTACAATAATCATTAATATAGCAATACATTTAATAGGAGAAGAAACAATAGCAGGATTTTTACAATATAATCCTATATTAGGCCCCATAGTTGCAGGGGTTATAGGTTTAATACCTAATTGTGCAGCATCTGTTATTTTAACACAACTATATTTACAAAATGTAATTAGTGCAGCTACTATGATTTCAGGCTTATTAGTGGGGGCTGGAGTTGGACTTGCTGTGTTATTTAAGGCTAATAAAAATATGAAATCGAATTTAAAAATTATTGCATTATTATATAGTATTGGAGTTATTTCAGGAATAATTATTCAGTTGATAGGAATAACATTTTAAAAAACAAATTAGTAGGAGATACTTAAAAAGTTTCCTACTAATTTGTTTTTTATAATTTTACATCTTTTTCTTTTTAAAATTAACCACAATAGCATCTTCATTATCAAATAAATATTTAGAATCTGTAGTATCTGTTTGAACAGGATCTATTTCGTTTTTTTCATCTTTAAAGTCTATATGCTTAAAATCAAATTTTTTAGGAGAATTGTTATCATCTTCAGTAGCTGTTGTAACTCCCTCAGAATATTTACCAAAATCATAAGTTTTAATTTTATGTGGTTCTTTATATTTTGATTCTAGATATCCAAATCTACCTTGACCAACCATAGGTTTTCCACCAGCAGATTTAATTTTATAAGCACAATCCTTTGCACTCATAGTTTGAAGTTTACCTTCTTTAAAGTATTTAACAAAGTCCCATTTTACATTTCCATATTTATCATCATATTTCATTTTTCCCATATCCATACTATTGCTATATATCCAATCTCTTTTTGTTCCAAATTCGTTTGACCACCATTGCAATTCACTAAATTCACCATTACCAGTAAATATTTTATTAGCACAGTTTGAAAGAATTGTGCTTTTGTAATTCTCTCTTAAATGTGGAGTTTCTAATTGTTGTAAAGATTGAGTAGAAATGATTGTACCAACTTTGTATTTTCTATACATTGTAAACATTGCTTCTGTATCTTTACAAATAAAATCAGCAAATTCATCTATATACAAGAAATGAGGAATTCTAGAACTTTCAACACCAGGTCTCCTTAAAACAGCGTTTTGCATTGCCATCAAGAAAAATAAGCCAAAAGCTTTATGACCTGCAGCTCCTAAATCACCACGTCTAGTACATAAGAATGTTACATCAGCATTAGCAAGCATTTTGTCAAAGTCCAAATTATTGTGTCTATTACATAAAATACTTTTTATACCAGGAATTCTTAATAAATTATCTAATTGACTAATGATTGTATAAAGATATTTTTCTATATTTGATTTTCCTATACTGTTTGCATAAAAATTCTTTTTAAAATAGGCTAATTGTATACTGTATTTTGATTTTAAATCTTCATTATGTGCTAATATTTCACACATTTTTTCTATTAACTCAAAATTAGTAAACATTTTTAGCATATCCTCTAGGTTTGGTAGTTTGCCTTCGTTCATTCTAGGATACATTTCTTTTAATAAAATTACTAAATTTTCAATTGCTTGCATTACAATATCTTCTTTATAAGCTTCATCAACATCACTGTGAGAAGTATTATACATAGCTTTTAACACAGAAGAAATAGTAATTGCTATTTTTGAAGAATCATCATATACAAAAGGATTTAATCCAATTGAATTTTGATTATTTGGATCTATAATGTTATAAGAAAGTCCAAAATTTTTACATACATCAATCATATGACCAACAACTTCATAATCAGGAGCTATAAGAGTAAGTCCTAGATTTTTATAAGTAATTTCATTTCCCATGCTACTTAATATCATTTTTTTCATATAAGTTTTATAAATTGTTTCTTTATTTTCTATAGGTGATAACATATTTAAATTAAAGTTCTGATTTAAATAATCATTATCGTATGGAGCATTTAAAACTGCAATATTAGTTCTTAAAGCAGTAAATCCCATTTCCTTTGAAACTTCTTTATAAAAGTATTTTCTTTCTAAATCTCTGGCCATTAATGGTTCATATACTTGAGAAGTTTTTCCAGATCCAGAGCCACCACAAACAAATAAAGATTGATATCTTGAAGATTCTGGAATTGTAACAGCTTTTCCTGTTTCTACATCATAGCATAAATATACTTCAGCAGTATAAGGACCGGTACCTTCTTTTTTGTTAGATAAGTTAATTCCACCATAATCCCAAATAGAACGTAGTTGATCTTTACTATCATTAATACCAAAGAATAACCATTTAAATAAAGGAAATATTGTAGCAAGAGGTAAGTATAAAGAAATACTAACCATAGCAGGTGTTACTAAATCAGAAAAATCAGTAATAAGTTCTGTATAATTAGGAACAGATAAAAGTAATAGCCATGCACCTTGATTTAGCCATTGTGTAAACATTGATAATGCTATGATATAAAGTCCAATTATATATATATAAAATAATGTTACCTTTTTTGATTTTGAAGTTGCAAATTTTGAAGCACCAGAGAATAAATAAGCAAATACTGGACAAGCTAAGGCAAATGTATATTGTATTGGCCCCCAATAAGAATAAGAAACTCCAGTAAATATCATTAATAACATTTCTACAATTCTATCTACCGCTAAATATACTGTAATTAATGTTAGTGTATAAGTAGCAAATGTATTTCTATCTGTATTTAATAATTTTAAAAATTTATCAATATATTTCATTTTAAAAATCCTTTCATTCTAATAAAACATACATATATATTATCCTATAAATTCGGCAAAAAAACAAGTAGTTTGACTAAAATAATGGGAATTTTTGTTACAGTTTTGTAAAAAATTTTCTATTTTTCATTCTAATCAGACGTCATTAAATAAAATTTAATTGTTATAGTATGGGCCAAAACCTGTACATCATAATCATTTTGTATTGAACTGTAACGAGTTTTTTGAATAAAAAGGTAATTTATGAATATACTAAAAATAATATAAATGGATAAGAGAGGAAGATATATGGAAGAATATATAAAAGAGTATAAAATAATAGAAAAAACAGAAATACAAAAAGAAATAGAATTAATTAAAACAATTATTGATACAAGAGAAAAATTAAAAAGAGATAACAAAAATTTTGAATATGCGCAAGGAGATCTTGTTGATTATTATACTTATCAAATTAAAGCAAATCAAGCGAAATTAGACTATTTAATTAAACTTGCTAAAACAAATGGAATTCAAGTAGATATGGTAAATGATAAAAAATTCACTTTCTTAGAGAGTGAAGAAGCAGGTTAAAGTAATATTTGTCCAAACAATAACATACACATGGTAATAAGAAAATTTTATAACATAAAAATCATGTAGAAATAAAGACATTGACTTAAAAATGTTTAAAAGATATTAATGTTAGTCTTTATTCTATGTTTTTAGTTTGGAGTGAAGTATATGGACAATAATTTAATTACATATTTAGCATGTATATGTTTTATTTTTTTATTTGGAAAATTATTTATAGTACCTTTAAAGAAAATATTAAAATTAATTTTAAATTCTATTCTTGGAGGAATTAGTATTTATATTATTAATTTAGTAGGAGCTAATTTTGGATTCCATATTGGTTTAAATTTTTTTACAAGTGTTATAATTGGGTTATTAGGATTACCAGGAGCAATTTGTTTAATAATTGTTAAGTTATTAATTGGTTGATATTGTTTAATAATTTACTATAAATTAATGCAAAAAAACCTTAGATGCTTTAAAAATATCTAAGGTTTTTTTAATTTATTATTCAACTGTAACTGATTTTGCTAAGTTTCTTGGTTTATCAACATCTAATCCCTTTTCTTTTGAAATGTAATAAGCTAGTAATTGTAAAGGTATTACAGATAAAATAGGAGAGATAAAAGTATTAGTTTCCGGAATATGAATAACTGTATCAAACATTTTATCATCAATATTTTGATTAGTAACAACTAAAGTTTTTGCACCTCTAGTAATTACTTCTTGAATATTACTTACAGTTTTTTCTACTAAATTTTTATCTGTCATAATACTTATAACAGTAATATCATTTTCAATTAATGCAATTGGACCATGTTTTAATTCACCAGCAGGGTAACTATCTGCATGAATATAAGAAATTTCTTTTAGTTTTAAAGCTGATTCTTTTGCAACTGTTTCATCAATACCTCTTCCTAAGAAGAAGACATCTTTTTCTTGGTAAATTCTATGTCCAAATTCTTTTATTTGCTCAGCACATTTTAAAGTTTCTTCAATTTTTGAAGGCAATTCTAAAATGTTATTTTTTAGTTCTAAAATATTTTTATCAGTTAGTTCTAGTGTTTCAGCAAAATAAATAGCTAAAATAGCTAATAATACTACTTGAGAAGTATAAGCTTTTGTAGAGGCAACAGCAATTTCTGGGCCAGCATGTGTATAAATAGAGTAATCAGCTTCTCTAGTAATAGAGCTACCAATAACGTTACTAATTGCTAATGTTTTTGCTCCTTTTTCTTTTGAAAGCTTTAAAGCAGCTATTGTATCAGCTGTTTCACCTGATTGAGAAATAAAAATACATAAAGTTTTTTCATCAACGATAGGGTCTCTATATCTAAATTCAGAAGCAATATCAACTTCTGTTGGTATTTTACAGATACGTTCTAACATATTTTTAGCTGCTAAACCTGCATGCATAGCAGTACCGCAAGCAACAAGGTAAATTTTATTAAGACTTTTTAAATATTCTTTTGTGAATTTTAATTCATCAAATTCACATTTTGAACCTTCACCTAATTTGGCACCTATTGTTTCTCTAATTGCAGTTGGTTGTTCGTAAATTTCTTTTAACATATAATCTTCGAATCCATCTTTTTCTGCACTAGAAGCATTCCATTCGATCGTTTGAATTTTTTTATCAATTGGATTTAAATTTTTATTATAGAATTTAGCATCGTCTCTTGATAAAACAACAAATTCTAAATCTTCTAATAGATAAAATTCTCTTGTAAAAGAAAGAATAGCAGGTATATCAGAAGAAATGTAATTTTCTCCATTTCCTTTACCTATTACAAGAGGGCTGTCTTTTCTTACTACTATCATATTATTAGGATCGGTTTTACAAATAATTTCTAAGGCGAAACTTCCTTTTAAGTCAGAACATGCATTTTTTACAGCTCTTAAGAATCTAAAAGAATCATTATTGTCGTCTTTAGAATAATAATAATGTATTAAATTAGGTATAATTTCAGTATCTGTTTGAGAATAAAATGTATAACCATTATTAATTAAAAGTTTTCTTAATTCATTATAGTTTTCAATAATTCCGTTATGAACAACACTAAATGTTTTTGAATTATCCATATGAGGATGAGAATTTTCTTTAGATGGTTTTCCATGAGTTGCCCATCTTGTATGAGCAATGCCAATTGTTCCTTCTAAATCATCAATTCCTGGTAAATTATTTAAATTTTTAACTCTTCCTTTATCTTTCATTATTGAAAGACCATCTTTTTCAATTGTTGAAATACCAGCTGAGTCATATCCTCTGTATTCCAATCTTAAAAGTCCATTAATTAAAATAGGACTTGCTTTTTTTGTTCCTATGTAACCTACAATTCCACACATAGTAAATCCTCCTTATAAATATTAATTTTGGAATTGAAATGATGCAATAAAAGCTTAATTACATTAATTTTTGTTACAATATTACTATTGCTTTTTAGTTAATGCTATGACTTTAAGCTAAAGCCACTAAAGTATCCGCCGAAAAATTCGATAACTTTAGTCCTCGTCAACATTTTTTTAAATGTCCAGGCGCTTAATAAATAAAATAACTCCTTTCATTTTATTTTGCACTTTTTCAATTTACTTTATTATATTACCCCAAAAAATAAAATGTGGCAAGTATTTATCTAAAAAAATAAATAACTTGAATAAAAATATGTTATAAGCTATAATGCAAATAGATGAGGTGATTATATGAAAAAAATAGGAATTGTTATTGCTATGGAAGAAGAGTTTCAAGCAATAGAGAATAAAATAAAAGAGATAAAAGTTCATGAAGAAAAAGGTCTAAAATTTTTTGAAGGAAAAATAGGAAAAAAAGAATGTGTTATAGTAAAAAGTGGAGTAGGGAAGGTAAATGCTGCAAGAACAACACAAGCAATGATAGACAATTTTGATATAGAATATATTATAAATATGGGAGCATCTGGAAGTATTGCTAATGATTTAAATATAGGAGATATAGTAATAGGAAAGTATGTAGTTCAACACGATTTTGATATTACAGCATTTGGACATAACAAAGGATATATAACAGGTGTTGGAGAAAAAGTAGAATGTGATAAAAAATTAATTAAAACGTTAGAAGATGTCGCAAAAAATAATGGAAAATATAAAGTTAAATTAGGAATAGTAGTAACTGGAGATATTTTTTGTACAGACGAAATTATGAAAGAAAAAATACATACTAAATTTGATGCAGATGTAGTTGATATGGAATGTGCTGCAATAGCACAGGTTGCATATTTAAATAAAAAACCATTTGTAGTTATAAGATGTATTTCAGATGCTCCAAATGGAGAAAACGCATCAGTATTTGATGAAAATTTAGAAATGGCAGCGGATAGATGTGCAAAAATTATAACAGAATTTATGAATAATAATCTAAATTAAATTCACAAAAAATTTACATTAAATTGCTTGTATAAAAAAGGTAAATTAGTATATAATTTATATAAATTGAAAGGAGTGATTTTTATGGATAGAAAAATCAAAGTAGCTCAATATGGAACAGGAAAGATGAGTGTGTACACAATGAGATATGTATATGAAAAAGGTGCTGAAATAGTTGGAGCTGTTGATGTAAATCCAGCAGTCATAGGAAAAGACATTGGAGAAATTATAGGAACAGAAAATAAAGGAGTAAAAGTTGTTTCACTAGAAGAAGCGGAAAAAATGTTAACAGAGACTAAGCCTGACATAGTTATTGTAACAACAATGAGTTTAATAAAAGATGTAGAGGATGCTTTAATGTTATGTGCAAAATTAGGAATAAATGCAATAACAACTTGTGAAGAAGCATTTTACCCAATGAACTCAAATCCAGGAGTAACAACAAAAATAGATGAAATGGCTAAAAAGACAGGATGTACAATTACAGGAAGCGGTTATCAAGATATATATTGGGGACAATTAATTTCAAGTATAGCGGGTTCAACACAAACAATTAAAAAGATAAAAGGAAGCTCAAGTTATAATGTAGAAGATTATGGAATAGCATTAGCAAAAGCACATGGAGCAGGATTAACATTAGAAGAATTTGATAGCCAAGTAGCATCTGTAGATAGAATTTCAGACGAAGAAAGAAAATCAATGATAGACAAAGGAGAATACCTACCATCTTATATGTGGAATGTAAATGGATGGTTATGTGATAAACTAGGATTAACTGTAAAATCACAAACTCAAAAAACAGTACCACAAACACATTCAGAAGATATATATTCAAGTACATTAGGAATGACAGTAAAAGCAGGAGATGCAACAGGAATGAGTGCTGTTGTTACAACAGAAACAGAAGAAGGAATAACAATTGAAAGTGAATGTATAGGAAAAGTATATTCAAAAGACGACTTTGACAAAAACGAATGGACAATTATAGGAGAACCAGAAACAACATTAGTAATAAATAAACCAGCTACAGTAGAGCTTACATGTGCGAGTATAGTAAATAGAATACCAGATGTAATAAACTCAAAACCAGGATATGTACCAACAGAAGAAATGGGAGACTTATATTATAGAGTTAAACCACTAAATGAATACGTAAAATGAGACATAGGGGACAGGTCAAAAATGTCCTATAAAATGTAGAAAAATGTCGAAAATACAAATTAATTATATAAATTTTGCAAATGAACATTTATAAAAATCAAGTAGAGCTTACAAAAACTGTAAAACTACTTGATTTTTTAGTATTATTATGTTAAAATAAAAATGAATTCGTTTAATATGTATAAGAGAGGAGAGAACTTAAAGGAAACTTTAAGGATAGATATGACAAAGATAAGAGAAAAAAATACTAATTGGTATGCAACAATATTAGGTTTTTTTAGAGATGAAGATACAGAAAATGAACAAGATAGTGGATACGAAGAATGGAAAAAAGAAAATGCAGATATTATAAATTCAAAAGAAATAGCAAATCTAGAAAAGATGTTAGAGCATAAAGATAGAAATAAAAGTAAAAATAAAAGAAAAGAACAGAAAGAGAAAGTAATAAACCCTGAAGAAGTTGATATACAAAATTTGAGTACTACTAAAGGATATGAAGAAAAAAATAATGAACGGTAAAGAAATTGGTGAGTAAATATAAGAAATACAAGAAATTTAAATTTCTTGTATTTTTATCTTGACAAATGGCAAAACTACAGTTATAATAAGTAACGTTAATGATTACGGCGAAGTAGCTCAGTTGGCTAGAGCATTCGGTTCATACCCGAAGGGTCATGTGTTCGAATCACATCTTCGCTACCAAAAATTACAAAAACAGCTAAAAACTAGGTGTTTCAAGAGATTTGAGACACCTAGTTTTTTAGATTAACCACTAATTAACCACTTAGTTTAGAATAGAATTTAATTTGTTGACAGATTTTGACTTTATTTTTGTTTCGGAGTGCATATATATTTGTGTAATTGAAATTGCAGTGTGCCCCATTAATTCAGCAACAGTTTCTATATCTACTCCTTTTTGTAATAACATAGATCCATAAGTATGTCTAATAGAATGAAATTTTTTATGAGAAATATTACATTCCTTTAGTGTTTTAGTCCATTTAGTAGAAACATTTTTTCCTTTTAGTAACTGCCCTTCGCTATCTAAAAATAAATATCCTTTTTTATTATCCACTTCATTTAGTTTATCAATTAAAGAAGAAGGAAGCGGAATAGTTCTAAATGAGTTTTGTGTTTTAGGAGTTTGAATAACAGTTTCTATATGTTTATGTTCCGAATCATCATATATATATACTTCTTTTGCAGATTGTTCAATTTTAATTTCTTTTTTCTTTAAGTCAATATGTTTCCAATCTAAAGCTAATAATTCTCCTTGTCTTAATCCAGTCCCTAAATCTAATAAAAATAACAATTCAAAATCCGTATTTTTGATATGTTTTTTTATAGTTTCAATTTCCTTTTTATTTAATATTTCTACTTCTTTCCTTTTATTATTAATAATATCTGACTTATTTCCTTTCAAATTCAAATTTAAGCAAGGATTTTTAATAATATAGCCGTTTACACTACACCAGTTAAAAAATACCTTTAAAATTGTATTTAATGTATTTATTTGTGAATATGTTTTAGTCTTTGACAATTCATTATAATATTTTTGAATTTGTACAGGATTTATTTTAGATATTTTTGTTCCTGCAATTGAAGATTTTTTTACATAGTTTCTATAAACACCTTCGTATCTTTGAAAAGTAGAAGGTTTTAGTTTAGTAGAATTATTTAGAAAATCGAATAACCAAATATGCATTAGTTGAGAGATAGTATAATTTTCCGCACTTACAATTAATCCATTTTTTAAATCATTTAGATATTGTTCTGCTTTTTCTTCTGCTTCTGATTTATTTTTTCCATAAAAAGATTTTAACACAGGAGAGCCATCATCTTTATAGCCTATTGTTTTTCTAACCCTATAATATGTTTTTCCGTTTATAACTACATTTGTTTTACTTGCCATTTTTACCTCCTAAAAAATAAAAGTATCTACACTGATACTTTGTCATCTGTAAATCCATGTGAATTATTATAGTAATAATTTAAACATCTAGCCATATAAGGTGTTTCTACATTAAAATGTTCTGCGAGTTGTGTGGCTGTTGTTAATCCATTTTTCATCAATTCTATAATTTTTTTGTATGGCAAAAATTCTTGCCAAGCCTTTTTGTCTGCTTTATGTTCCATTTTGTCTATTAATTCATATTGACTGTTCGTATGATAGTACGCACCTGCCATATAGTGTCCTAATTCTTGAATCAAGACAGTGTTTTCACTAACTTGACTTTTTATTTGTTTATCATCTACGACAATTGCAGTTAAATTATTACAATGTGCTATTGCACCTCTAGTAAAAAGTAATTTAGCATTTACATAGTTAATGTTTTTTTCTTTCATTTTATCATATAAAGCAGATGTTTCCATTTTTATTCCTTTTTATCTTTATCTTCTAATTCTTGTTTTGCTAACAATCCATCCATTATATTTTTTAACGTTTCTTGATTTTCTTTGTTTAAACCTTTAATACCACTAGCAAAAGCTATATCCATGTCATCTAGCTGTATTTTTTGAGGGTTTCTAATATCAGATTTGCACATCAAATAATCTAGACTACAATTAAACAATTCGCACATTTTAAATTTAACTTCATCACTAGGCAAATTAGAACCATTTTCATAATTTGCAATGCTACTTTTTCCTTTTACAGAAACTAATTTGTTCGCAAGTTCTTCTTGAGTTAATCCTATTTCTAGTCTTAATTGTCGCATTCTAGCACCAATTTCTTTTTTTATATTGATTTCATTCATGTTAATACACCTCGTTCAAAAACTATAAACATTATATCATATTGTTCAATTAAAGTAAACACTTTGAAAGTTTTTTTCTTACAGTTATAAGCAATGTACAGTTTTATAAAACTTTTTTATAAAAAAGTGTTGACAAGTTCAAAATAACTGTATATAATAAGTACAACAAAACTGAACAGGAGGTGCGAAATGGGAAATAGATATAGCAAATATGTAAATACAGAAGAGTTAAAAAATGCTAGAGAAAAAAAAGGATTCTCTTATAGAGATATGTCAAGAATGATGGGATTTAAAAGCCCAGCTACATACTACAATATTGAAAATGGAATAGTGGAAGCAAAAGTATCACACATTAATAGTATTTGTAAAATATTAAAAAAACCAAGTTCAATTTTTTTTAACTTTAAAGTTCAGTAATTTTAAACATAAAAGGAGGTGAAATAAAATGTCAATACCAAAATATGTTTCTGCAGAGGAATATAGCAGACAGTCTGGAATGGGAGTAGAAGAAGTAAAAAGACAATGCAGAATAGGGGAAATACCTTGTAAGATGACAGAAAAAGGATATTACAAAATTCCAATTTATGAAGACTCTGTTCCAATAGAAGTTCATCAAAAAGTAAAAGATGAAAACACAAGATTAAAAACAATACTTGAAACAATATTAAATACAGCAAAACAAGTTTAAGAAAGAAGGTGAACAAATGAAAAGAAAACTAGATAAAAATAAAGTGGGAATGTTTATAGCAACAGTAATAACAACTGCTTTATTAATACAAAAAATAGTACAAGCAGGAACAATATTTTGCTTAAGTACGATTTATTAGGAGGGAAAGATGAACAACTTTGAAGAAAAACAAGAAAATGAAAAGAAAGAACTAATACATAAAGAATTGCCAAGTTTATTACATAGAATTTTAAGCATTAGACTAATGCCAGAAATGTATCATGAAGAATTATTAAAAAGAGACATTGAAGAAATAAAAAAAATAACTAATGCTGAGTGCGAGTCAGCATTAGGGCATGTTGATAAGTTAATTTAATCCCATTTGCTTAGAGATTATATTAGAAAGAACTTGAGATGCTATGTTGCTAGCAAAACTAAGTGAAGTAGAAGTTACTTTAGATAATATATTTTGAGTTTCTTTCCAAACTGTATTGTCTCTTATGTTGTCCAAGAACTGGTGTCCACTATAAGTTATACTTCTAGCAACAATAAGTGGTGGTTGATAACCATCAGCTTTGGTACAAATTAAATAATTAGCTTCAATTAATTTTTCGGCACAGTAAATTAATTCTTCTTGAGAATAACTTTTTAGAGTTAGGCTATTTATACTTATGCTTTTATTGTAAGATAGATTGTCCTCAAGATATAGTAATAAATCTCTAACACATTCATGATTTAATTTCATAATAATAACCTCACTTTCGAGGAAATTATACAATAAATTACAAAATTTTACAAGGAAAGGAGTGAAGAGAGATGTTTAAACAAATTGATTTAATAATAAAAAACAATGAACTAAAAAAAGAAAGCTTAGCAGTAAGCAAAATAAATCAAAACTTAAATCAAGAATTACAAAGAACTAAATTTTGTAGACAAGAGTCAATTAACTTTTTAAATAATACAATAAGAGATTTACTAAATTTACAAGATGTAAACAACTTGGGTGTATCAGAAGAAGATAAAAATAAACATAGAAACATTATTATAAATGCTTTAGTAGAAAATTGTTTAGACAAAATAAACGAGCTATCTAACACCGACAAAAGCTTTAGATAACTCAAAAATAAGAATATATATAAACTCATATCTGTTTCTATTTTATCACAAAGAAGCAGATATGTAAAGGAGGAAAAATGGATTTACAAAGAAAATATGACGAACTAGATGAAATAGTTAGTTCTATAAATTTATTAATAGATGAAATAGATGATCAAGATTACATAGACGACTTAAATGAAATTAAATATAGAGCACAAGATGAATTAGAAGAAGTACAAGAAAAATTACAAGAAGAAAATGAACGTGAAGAAAGAGAAATGAACTATCAATTTGAAAGGAGCAGGTTTTGATGAAATATGAAGATATCGAAAAAGTAAATACAGAAATTAAAAAGACAGATATAAAAGGTAAAAAATATGCAGAAGTAAGTGAAAGAATACTTGCTTTTAGAAAATTAAATCCAAATGGAAGGATTATAACAGAGATTATAGATAAAACGGATAATGATGTAACTATAAAAGCAACAATATTTGATGAAAATGAAAAAGAGTTAGCAACAGGATTTGCAAGTGAAGTAAAAAAAGGATTAGTAAATAGTATATCAATGTTAGAAAATTGTGAAACATCTGCAATAGGAAGAGCATTAGGATTTTGTGGATTTGGAATTGATAGTGGAATAGCAAGTGGACAAGATATGCAAAAAGTAGAACAATTCAAGCAAAAAAACAGAAAAGAAGAAATATATAGCAATATGTACATAAGCTACGATGAAGCAACAAAAATAGTTAAAACGGCAATAAATGAATTATGCAGAAGACAAGGAATTGTAGTAAGTGATTTATCTTTAAAAATAAATCAAGAAATATGGAGTAGTTTAGAAGAGTTAAATTTACAACAATTAAAAAGATTAGAATATGAGTTAAGCAAAATAAATAATAAAACACATAAATGGCATGAATTATATAATCAAAATTCTAAAATAAAAATAGTAGTTCCAGAAAATCAAGAAGTTATATATAGGTCTAGTCATTATATGTTTGGACAAGAAGCTTTAAAGCAAGCTGGAGATGATGAATTGCTAAAAGGACAAATAATTGACAATTATCTAGAACTAGGAACTGATTTAACAAAAAATATTGAGTAGGTGGTTAAATGCAAGCTACAGGAACATTAGAAGAAATAAATATAGACTATAACACAGGAAAACCTAAAATAAGCTTTTTGATTGATGGAAAGGACAAGTTATCAGACATAGAACAATTAAAAGGTCTAAAACTAAAAATAGAAGCTAAGAGATACATAAAGAAAAGAACAACTAATGCAAATAATTATTTCTGGAAGTTATTGCAAGAATTATGTGAGCTAGCAGAAATAGACACAATTGAAGAATATAAAAGAAGAGTTAAAGAATTAGGAATATTTAGAAGATTTAAGATAGAAATAGAAAATATAAAAACTTTTGAAAAAATGTGGACAGCACAAGGAATAGCTTGGTTTTGTGAAATAGCAGATACAATATATATAGGAGATGCAGAATTTAAAATTATTAACGCTTATTATGGATCAAGTTCGTTTAATAGTAAGCAAATGGCAAGACTTATAGATGGAGTAGTACAAGATTGTAAACCTTATGGAATAGAAACAAAACCACAAGCAGAAATAGATAGTTTATTGAAAGAATGGGATAAGAAATGATAGTAACAGATTTAAGTAATAGTTTTAATCCTTGCCCAAAAAATACACAGAAAAACTCAAAGAAAAATGTAAAAAAGAGTGAAGAAGAATTTTGTATTATGCCCAAAAGCAAATTATATAGCACGGTAAGAACAGAAATATATTGTGAAAGACACGAGGTTTATTTTTCAAAGGCTTACAGACAAAAGAGTATAAATGATGGCTTAATAGTATTTTTGATGAGAAAAGACCATCGTGGTACAAATGGAGTACATGGCAAAAATGGAGACAAGCTTAACAGACAATTAAAGAAATTAGCACAAAAAGCTTGGTGCAAATATTACAACAAAACAAAAGAAGAATTTATTAAAGAATATGGAAAAGCAAACAACTGAGGGGTAAGACATAAGTTTTACTCCTTATATTTTACAAAAGGAGGAGCAAATGGCAAGAGATAGTTTTATATTTTACAGAAGTTTTTATGAAGCTATAAGCGAGTTACCAAAAGAAAATCAAGCAGATTCATATAATGCAATAATGAGATATGCACTAGACCAAGAAGAAATAGAGTTGACAGGAATATCTAAAGCAATATTTTCTCTTGTTAAACCTCAATTAGATGCAAATTATAAAAAATATGAAAATGGAAAGCAAAAGAAAAGCAAAACAGAAGCAAAACAGAAGCAAACAAAAAGCAAAAAGGTAACTAATGTAAATGAAAATGAAAATGTAAATGAAAATGTAAATGTAAATGTAAATGATAATGACAAAGTAAGCGACAGTTGTGTTGACGGCTTACAAAAAATTATTGATTTTTACAATGAAAATATAGGACTTATTACTCCCTATGGGGTAGAAGTTTTAGAAGATTATTCTAAAGATATGCCAACAGACTTAATAATTTATGCAATGCAAATTAGTGTAGAAGCTAATAAAAGAACAATTAAGTACATAAAAGCTATATTAAATAATTGGCAAAAAGCAGGAATAAGAACATTAGTACAAGCAAAGGATGAAAACCACAAAAAGAAAAATGAAAGTAAAGAAATAGAGGAGTGGTTAAATGAATAAACAAGAGTTTTACAAAAATATACAGAAAATAGAAACAGCATACAATAAAAAGTTCAGTAAAGAAGAATTGATGTTGTGGTTTAAAGAATTTATGACAACAGAGGCTAGAGAGTTTGAAAAAGCAGTTAATAAAACAATAAAAGAAGTTAAATTCACACCAAAAATAGCAGATGTAAGAGCAAGAATAACAGTAAATCCAAATGATTATTATACAAATGATCCATATGCTTATTTATACAAGAATTTAGAGTGGTGCGAATTAGTAAAGGAGTGATAAACAAATGATTACAACAGAAACAAGACAAATGAGTTTTAATGACATACAAGATAAAACGAAAATAAGATATATACAAATTTTGAATAGATTAGATGAGCCTAAAACAGCTAAAGAATTAGCAGTAGAATTATTTGATTTGGGTTTTATACCAAGCACAGAAAGAAATTATACAGCACCGAGATTAACAGAATTAGAAAAAATGGGATATGTAAAAGCAATAGATAAAAAGAAATGCCAATATACAGGCAAAACAGTAGCAGTATATGAGAGGACAGAAAACGGTTTTATTGCAATAAATATGAACCACATTTCGAGAATAGATTAGGAGGTAGTTATGGATAAAATAAATATTGATTTATATGGTGGAAAAAGTATTTTTGGAGGAAGAGAAACACCACTAAATGCAGACATAACATATTGCGACAAATATAAAGAATGCAGTTTTTACAAAAAAGGAAAATGTTTTTGTGCAGGAAGAATTGGACCAAATTGTAAATATGGGAAAAAAGAAAACATTAATGGATACACAAGTAGAGCAATAAAATATAATGAGTTTAAAAGAAAATATAAAGAAGATGAATGTTATGCAAAACTTGATGAACCTAAAAATAAAATAGGAAAAATTGGAGATATATTTGTTATAAATATGGGATATTTACATGAGAAAGACGGAGGAGGATATGAAATTACAACAAATATATTTTCACACCCACTGATATACATTCAAGAAAAAGATTTTACAAACGCATTGATAAGCATAATTTGCGATGGTAAACCTAGAACTTTTTTTGGAAACGAAATAATAAAAGACTATGTAGAAAAAGATATTCCAAGATTTTTATATGAATTAAAAACAGAATTTAATGAAATTTATGAAAGATTTGTTAATGAATATGTAGAGTACAAGAATAAAGAAATAAATTTTATTGGAAGAAAAGCTTATATATATTCTTTAAGAGATGGAATAGAAATAGAAGATAAAGCAACATTTGTAAAACAAGGAGAATATTTAAAAAGTATAACAAATTATAGTTCAGGCTTTTTACCTTTCAATGCAAAAGAAACAGAATTGATAATAAAAATTAATCCCAAAATGACAGTTAGAATAACAGACAATTCTCAAGTAGATGAGAATACTATATTCGAGGACTAGCCTATGAAATATAATTATCCACCGCTAAAGCGGTAAATGTGTAAAGTGTGGTCGGATGTATGAGGTTAGAAGATATAAATTTTAAAGGAATTTGGAGATGTGAAAATTACATAGAAAAGGAGCTAAAGAAAAGTGAACAAATACAGAAATAAAAAAGTAATAGTAGACGGAGAAGAATTTGACAGTAAGAAAGAAGGAAATAGATATAAAGAATTAAGACTGTTAGAAAGAGCAGGAGAAATAAGTAACTTAGAATTACAACCAAGATTTTTACTACAAGATAGTTTTAAGAAAAATGGTAAAACTTTTAGAAAGATAGAATATATAGCAGATTTTCAATATATAGAAAATGGCAAAACAATAGTAGAAGACGTAAAAGGAATGCAGACAGATGTATTCAAATTAAAACATAAAATGTTTGAAAAAGTTTACCCAGATTTGGAACTAAGAATAATTAAGTAGGAGGAGAAGATGGAATATAGATATATGATATGGAATGATGTTCAAAAGGAATTTCAATTTCCAAGAATTTGTGAAACAACTGGAAAAGGAGCTACTACTTGCCTATTTAATTGCATAGGAAATGATGCAAGAAAAGATAAATTTCAAATAAAAAAAGTTGAAAAAGAAAAAGCAAAGCAAATTGTAAAAGAATTAAAACAAAAGTATAAAGCAGAACGTATACATTCAATGATTTCTAATATAGATTTTAATATTATATTAGATTTAGTAAAGAAAAACGATTTAGGAGGAGAATAGATATGTGCGAATACTGTGAAAAAATAATAAATAATAAAAAAATATTAGATATAGATAATGAAGAAGAAACGCATATGGAAATTATTAATCAAAAAAAGTCTTGGGGATATATGTTATATGTTGAAATAGAAGGACAAGACAATGATGGATATAAACCAAGTCAGTTCTTTCAAATAAATTATTGCCCGATGTGTGGCAGAAAATTGGTAAAGGAGTAAAGATGTATTATTGTTTATTTGAACAAAGTGGAACATTTAAAAATGAATTTAAAAAGCTTCGGATATGAAGCAATAGATTATGATATACAAAACGAATTTAAAGAAACAGATGTAGTAATAGATTTATTCAAAGAAATAGAAAAAGCATATAACAAGGAAGAAAGCATATTTGATAGCATAACGGACAAAGATACAATTTTAGCATTCTTTCCGTGCGTAAGATTTGAAGACCAGGTGCAAATGCACTTTCGAGGCACTGCTTTTCAACAAAAGAAATGGACTGATGAACAAAAGCTAGAATATGATTTAAAACTACATAAAGAATTAGATTTAATGTATGAAAAAATAACAAAATTAGCAATAGTGTGTATAAGAAAGAAAACACCATTAATAATAGAAAATCCGTATTCAACAACGCACTATTTAGTAAAATATTGGGCAATACCAAGTAAGGTAATAGATAAAGACAGAACATTAAGAGGAGATTACTTTGAAAAGCCAACACAGTATTGGTTTATAAATTGTGAGCCCAAATATAACATGATTTTAGAGGCATATTCTTGGAATAAAAAGAAAATTATTAACAATACAAGTAGTAAAACAGAAAGAAGTTTAATCTCAAATGAATATGCAAACAGATTTATAAGAGAATTTATATTAGAGAGGAGTAAATAAGATATGAAAATATATTGTGGTGGTAGAGCAAATGGAAAAACAATGAAAACAATTCAATTATCAGTAGAAAAACAAATGCCGATAGTATGTTGGAATTATGAACATAAAAAAGATATAGAACACAGAGCTTACAAAATGGGAGTAATATCTAAAATGCCAGAACCTATATTGGCGATAGAAGCAAGAAAAAAAGTAATAGGCAATAGAAAAGGCTTAATAGTTGATGATTTAGATATTCTTTTAAGAATGATATTAGATGACAATGTTTACTATGCTACTATGGAAGATTGTAATATAGAAAAGTTGGAGAGGAGTGATACATAGTGAAAGAAAAGACAAAAGATAAAAAAATATATTTTAAATGTCCAAAATGCAAAAAAATAATCGAAAGGTCGAAGGATAACCCTTTTATAAAATGGAAATTTTTACATTTATTTTGTGAGAGTTATTGCGAAGAACATGGAGAAAAGGTATTGATGAGGAGGTGTTTTAAGTGAAAGAAAATAGTATTAAGAATGAACGAAGCTCTATAAAAGAAGATATAAAAGACATAGAAAAATATATAAGTTTTACAAGTAAAAGAGAAAATTTTAGTCACGACACAGATTGGAATTGGAATAAGGATTTAGCAAACAAAATAGAACATATTTTATCAGATTATAAAAGAGTATTAAAAATAAACGAAGTTTTATTAAAAGAAAATGAAGAATTAAAATTTAAAGAAAGAAGTAGAATAATTGGAAAATATGGAGATACTGAAATTCACGATTTGATAAATAGAACCTTATCAAATGATTATATATCAGTTCAAAAAGTAAAAGACAATTTAATAAAGTATCAAGAAGAGTACGAATTATTATTAGAACATCAAAGTGGAAAAGAAAGTAATAGGACAAAATATTTAAGAGGAAGAATACATATGTGTCAAGAACTACTAGAAGGGAGAAAATAAAATGGTAAAAGTAACAGATAGATTTTATATAACAGCAAATAGTAATTGTTATACATTACAAGAAAAAACAAAAGTACAAGATGTTAAAAGCGAAAATTACGGTAAAGAAATATTTAAGGACTTAGGTTATTACACAACAATAGAAAGTTGTTTAAAAGGAATTTTAAAAACAATTACAAGAGAATATATAAGCAGAGAAGAAGAAAACAGTATTTATGAATTACAAAAAGAAATAAAAAGAGCAAATGAATTTTTAGAAAAACTAAAATTAGATATTTAGGAGGACTAACATATGACAAAAGAACAAGCAATAGAAAGACTAAAAAAGATGATACAAATAAACAATGGTGTCATCAAAGAAGCAAGAAAAAATGGAGACATATTTGCAATGCAATTAACAGCAGATTTAGATACAGATAGCATAGCAATAGAAAAAGTTTTATCTATGCTAGAAGAAAAAGACAAAATAATAGATTTAATGTCAGAGAAAATATTTGAAGAAGGAATTGTATGGGACAACAAAGAAGAAGTTAAGCAATATTTTAAAAATAAAGCAAAAGAAATATTAAATAAATAAAAGAGCATACTACAATAAGGTGGTAGTATGCAAGATAAAGAAATAATAACAAAGTGGAAACAAGGCTTAAGTAAGAATCAATTAGCAACAATGTATAAAAGACAATACAATCAAGAAATAAAAATAATAAGATCAAGTATAAGACACAGACATGATGGAAGATACATAAGTAATTATGAAGCATTAGCTTATGTAGAAAGAGTAATATATAAATATTTAAAGAAAGAGGTAAAGAAAAATGAAAATAAAACAAATAAATGAAGATGAAATAGTTTTCGACAATAACTATAAACTTAGATATTATCATGAACAAGACTGTTGTGAAAGTGTATATGCAGATTTTGAAATGTTAAAGAATTACAATGTATCAGTAAAAACAGGTAAAAATATTAATATAAAAGAAATAGAATTTGTTGAAACATTAGAAGCATTAGTAGAAGGAGTTACAGGAGCAGGGTTTAATATTATATCAATAATAGGAGAAAAGTTTTTTGTTCCTTGCTATAGTCAACAAAATGGTTATTATTCAAGTAACTTAGAGCTTATATTAGATAAAGATAAAACACAGGAAGTTATGGACATATCAGAATTTGTTAAAGATGATATTTACTAAGTGAACAGGAGTGATACAAATGACAATAAACCACGTATACAACATAGTAATAGACACAATGAAAGAATTAGAAAACATAAATTTATTAGACATATCAAAAAGAAAAGAAAGTCAAGCACAAATAAATAAAGCATATAAAATTTTAGACAATTTTAAAGATGAACTTATAAGAGAAGATATAAAGAGAAAACAAGGAGGTACAAATGAAATTAGATAAAGAAGCAAAGAGAAAAACAATAACGGATTTGAGAAAATACCCAGACTGGATAGTTAGAATAGAAACAGTAGGGCTAGGAGGACAACCAGTATGTTTGGGCGGATATTGGCAAGAAGGATTTGAAAATAAAGATTATAGACATTCTATAATAGAGGACTTTATGGAATATGAAGAAGAAATCATAAGAAAAATATTTGCAATTGAAAGAGTTTTTGATAGATTACAAGGAGACATGAAAGAAATAATAAGACAAAAATATTTATTGCCAGGCAATACAGTAGAAGAAATATGCAACAAATTAAATATACCACAAGCTACATACTTCAGATTACAATATGATGCTTTATTATGTTTTGCTAGAGCATTAGGATATATAAAATAATTGATAGAAATTAGATAGTTTTTTGATAGTTTTTTGATAGTTTTTTGTAGATTTTTTGAGAGTGTCAAGATATAATATCAGTAGAGTTAGAAATGTATCCAAAAGCGATACAAATAAAAAATTAAATAAAGTTCCTTAAATTATTTAATTTTAAAAATATAAACTTTTTCAAGTAAGAGTAGACGTTAGTTTAATGTTTGCTCTTTTTATTATGTTATGGAAGGAAGAATAAAAATGGGAAGTAAAGAATTTATAGAAAAATGCAAAGAAATAGTAAAACAATATGCAATGGAACATTTAGACAAAAGTGATAATGTTCCAGAATTTGATGTGTTTGATGTATGGTACTGTAAAACATTACAAAACCATAAAGCGTTGTTAAGCACAACATTATTTGATGGTATGTATTATGAATTAACATACAACGGAGATAAAAAAGAATTGTACTTTGACGCATATAAGAAATTTGAAAATAAATGCATCAAATTAGATTAAATTAGTTATTATCAGTATGCTAGGTAACTGATAATATAAATTTGGCTGTAATGATTATTATCCTTTGAGTATATAAAGAACTTTCCTAGCAAGTTCTAATATCTATGTAAAGTCTTGATAGTAAGATGCGGGTCTTGGACACCTGAGAGTGTAGGTGCAACTCCTACTACCTAGACCAAAGTGTTTATAAGAAAAGAGGTAATAATATGACTCTAGAACAAATAAAACAATTTAAAGAAGAAAACTGTAGCAAATGCAATAAAGATATTGACTGTAAAATAACACAAGACATAAATGGAAAACTAAAGTGTACAGAGGAATAAAATATGGAACAATGTTTAATAGATAATAAAGTATGTCCAATGCAAGGACGAAAATGTAAAGAATGTAAATTAGATGATTGCAAAAGGACAATAGAGATGATAGAAACACAAGAAGAAAGAGAAGATAAATGGAAAAGAAAGCTAATAAACGTACAATTACCAGAACAGTGTAAAAGCTGTTCTTTTTTAGAGGTTATAAACCTAGATGAGCAGATAGTAAGATGTCCTTATCTAGTTAAAGAAAGGTGTTTAATAAAATGAAATTCAAAATAAATAACAGAGAATGGAAAATAATAGAAGCGTCACAACAAGCAATAAAAAATAAACAAAATATAAGAAGAGCAAATGAAGAAGAAAATATAAAATCAATAGATACAAGATATTATGGAATTACATATTGTGATGAACAAAAAATATACATAGATGAAGATTTACCAAAAGATAGAAAGAAAGCAACATTAATTCATGAATTAGCACATTGCTATATAGACAATTATATAACACATTGCGACAAACAATACACAGAAGAAGATGTCGCAGACATAGTATCAAATTCTTATGATGTTATTCATGAAATAGTAGATAAATATTTCGAGGTAAAAAATGAATATAAATAAAAATATAAATAAACTATTATATGCCTTGGCTATAAAAGGACAAATATACAGAATAAATAGTTTTCAATTTTATAGTGAAAAAAATAGTAAGTATTGTACTAAATATCAAATATTAAAAAAAGAACAAGTAGAAATATACAATGAAAAAACAAACGAGTTTGAATTACAAGATAGATACAAACAGAAAGAAGAATGTTATAGTAAAGTAGATGTAATGAAATATCTAATAGATGAACATAGAAAAGGAAGTGAGGCAAATGGAAGATGAAAAAATAGAAGAAGAATACAATTTATTGACAGAGATGCAAAAAAGATTTATTGATTATTACATAGAAACTGCAAATGCAACAGAAGCTTGTAAAATGGCTGGCTATAAAGGAAAAAATCTTAATAGAATAGGTTCACAAAACTTGTCAAAACTAGACAAATTTATAAAGATAAAACTTCAAGAAAAAGAAAAACAAAGAATAGCCTCACAAGATGAAGTATTGCAATATTTAACAAAAGTAATGCGTGGAGAAGAAAAAGACCAATTTGGATTAGATGCTTCATTACAAGATAGAACTAAATGTGCAGAATTACTAGGAAAAAGATATGGTACATTTAAAGAAAAAGTTGAAGTGGCTGGGAATATACCAGTGGTGATAACTGATGATATTACAGAATAAAATAATAAACAAAAATACACAACAGCAAGTAAATCGAATATCATTACAAAGCATAGTTGGAAAAGGCTATGCAGAATATTGGCATTGCAAATGTAGATATAGAGTATGCAAAGGTTCGAGAGCAAGTAAAAAGTCAAAAACAACAGCATTATGGATAATAAGTAATATGATGAAATATAAAGAAGCTAATACACTTGTAATTAGAAAAACATTTAGAACATTAAAAGATAGTTGTTTTACAGAATTAAAGTGGGCAATACATAGATTACAAGTAGATAGTTTTTGGGAAATAAAAGAAAGTCCATTAGAAATGACATATAAACCTACAGGACAGAAAATATATTTCAGAGGTTTAGATGACCCATTGAAAGTAACATCAATATCAGTAGATATTGGTGTTTTATGTTGGTTGTGGATTGAAGAGGCATACGAAATAACAAAAGAATCTGATTTTGATGTAATAGATGAAAGTATAAGACGGAGAAGTACCAGAGGGATTATTTAAACAAATAACAATAACATTAAATCCTTGGAATGAACATCATTGGATTAAGAAAAGATTTTTTGATGTTAAAGATGATGATATATTAGCAATGACAACAAATTATCTTTGTAACGAGTGGCTAGATGAGGCGGATAAAAAAGTATTTGAAAGAATGAAGAAAAATAATCCTAGAAGATATCAAGTTGCAGGATTAGGTAACTGGGGTATAGTTGATGGATTGGTTTATGAAAATTGGAAAGAAGAAAAATTCGAATTAAATACAATAAGAAACTTAGATAGTGCTTTTGGATTAGACTTTGGTTATACAAACGATCCAACAGCACTATTTTGTGGTGCAATAGATTTAAAAAACAAAAAGATTTATGTATATGATGAAATATATCAAAAAGGAATGAGTAACAAAGCGATATATGACCAAATAAATCAAATGGGCTATTCAAAAGAAAAGATAACGGCAGATAGTGCAGAACCAAAGTCAATAGATGAATTAAGAGGATTAGGATTAAGGCATATTACAGGTGCATTAAAAGGAAAAGATAGTATAAATAATGGTATTCAATTCATACAAGACTTTGAAATAATAATACATCCTAGATGTGTGAATTTTATAACAGAAATAAGTAACTATACTTGGGATGAGGACAAGTTTGGTAACAAAATAAATAGACCAATAGATGATTTTAATCATTTGATGGATGCAATGAGATATGCAGTGGAAAAATATATAAATCAAAAGAAATTACAATTTGGATATAACAGTATAATGTAAAGGAGAAAAAACAATGAGTTTTGTAGAAAAAATACAATATAAAGATGAGTTTTTAAATAAAGCAAATATAAATCAAAATATAAGTATGTTATGGGGAAAAGCATTGCCAATATTTATGCATAGAAAATATTTGCAAGATAGATTTACAAGAAAATATGATCAAAAGGACGTTGTTGTTGCACTTGAATATTATATAAGTATTATTGCAAGTGGATATTTTGGAGGAAAAGAACCTCAGTTTAAAGTAAAAAATATAAATGAAACTCAAAAAGGGATTTTAAATAGAATATTTAAAAGAATATTTGGAGAAAAGAATGATCCAGAGGACTATCAAGCTATTATTGATTATATTGCAAAATATAATGACAATGGTAGCTTTTTTTATGACTGTGTACTTGATTATATTACTACAGGAGCATGCTATGGATTGGTATATGAAAACAAATATAATGAAGAGGTATATGCAAATGTTTCAAGTTTAAATACAGTAGCAATATGGAATTATGACGTACCAAGTACAAAAATAGGCTTATTAAGATGTTGGTATGAAAATACAGCTACAGGTGGAATTGAAACACATTTAGAAATAATAACCAAAGATTACAAAAAACAATTTGTGGATGGTATAGAAAAGAAAATAATTACTGAAAATGCTGAATATAAGTTTGAAGAAGTAGACGGTACTAATACACCAATAATGTGGACTGATTTACCTTGTTTTGCTGTAGAAAATCCTTATGGAATGGCTTTTTTTGAAAATGTTATGACTTTAATAAATAAAAATGAAAAAGTAATTGAAAATAATGCAAATATTTTTGATTATAATGATAATGCTAAATTGAAAGTAACAGGATTTTCTCCAATGAATGATCCGTTAATACCACTTTTGAATGATAAAGGAGAAGAGCAAAAAGATAAAGAAGGAAATGTAATAATGACCAAGAATCCTGCAAGAATGCAAGAAGATGATGCTATATTAAATGCAAAGGTATTCTATACGCCAGATAAAGATGGAGACATAGACTGGATCATAAAGGATATAAATGATACTGCATCAGAAAATCATAAAAAAACATGTTTAGATATGGCACTTATGATTTCAGGAGTACCGAATGTAACAGATCAAGGTTTCACTGATGCTGATAATGCAGCAGCTTTAGAAAAGAAGTTTTTTCCTTTAGAACAAGTATTACAACAAGCACATCATTTATTTAGGAAAGAATACCTAAGAATGTGGGAAATGATAACAGCAAGAATTAATTTAAAGAAAAATAAAGAGTATGACTTTAGAGATATAGATGTTATATTAATACGTAATTTGCCTACAGATACAGAAAGCTTAACAAATGCTTGGTTAAAATTAAGAGGCTTAATAAGTGATAAGTCAATTATAAGTCATTTACCATTTGGATTAGATGCAGAATCAGAAATTGCTGAAATGGATAAACAAAATGAAGAGAATATTCAAAAGAATTTACAACAAATGCAAATGATGGGACAAACAGGAGTAGAGCAAGATAACAAAGAAGACAAACAGGACGACAAAGTAACAGATTTGACAGATACACAAAAAGCACAAAAACTAACAGCAGACAATAAGAAAGAGCAAACAAAAGTTGGCAATAAGCAAATCAATAAAGAATAGAGGTGTTTTATATGTGGAAAGTACATGATAATTATATGAGACAGTTAAAACAACTATATAATAAAACATCAAAACAAACGCAAAATAGACTTCAAGAATTACTAGATACATTTAATTTTACATCAGAAAATATATATAATATAGCAGATAATAAAACTAAAAAAAGAATAAATGTTTACATAGAATCTTGGAAAGAACAGGGATTGTTAAAAAATAACAATTATTTTAGTGTATTAGCAAATAATATTTACAGAAGAACACGAGTAAAGAATAGTGAAATACTAGAATTGCTTATTTATAGTGCATACATAGAAGAACAAAACAAACTTGAAGAACAAGAAAGACAAATAATGTATGAAGATGCCAATTATTATTACGAACAGGGTCAACAAGAGGTAAACAAAAAGAAAAAGCCATCAATATTAACGATGGCTTTATTTCTTGCATTATTAGACCAACCAAATTATAGTGGCTTTAATTGGAAACAGTATATTGAAGCAACAATACAATATAATGCACAACAAATATATAAACAATTAATTTTAAATATACAACAACAAAAAAGCCTAGAAATTAATTCTAATGAGTTTCAAATAATAATAAATAGGCAAAATAATCAAAAAATTAATATAAATAATGATAAGATATCAGGTGCGGTAGATTTACAAATGATTGGATTAAATAATCTAGCAAAAGCAGAAGGAATAAAAGAAGTAACAGAAGATAATTCAAAAGTTAGATTTATTGCAGTAGAAGATGATAAGACAACTTTAATGTGTGATAGTTTAAATAATCAAGAGTTTTATATTAACAAAGAAAATGTATTTGATAGATATTATGGTGAGACACAAAAAGAATTAACAGTACAAAGAATTAGATGCAATGGATTAGTACTAGGCTTAAATCTTCCACCAATTCAACATCACTTTCATTATTGCAGAAGTACGATTGTGTATAATCCTAATAATGAGCATATTGAGTTAGAAACAGAAAAACGATTTAATATATTTGATACAAAATTTGAAAAAGATATAAAAGAAAAATACAATATTAAAAAAATGAATACAAGGCATATAGATAAAGAAGTTTTAAAAGAATTATTAAACAATATGAGTAGAGCATATAATGATTTTCCAAATATAAGAGGAAAGATTAAAAAAATAAAAGAAATAGACCATCCAAATGGTGGACTAGCAGTAGAATTACAAAAAGATGGAACATATGTAATGTATATAAATAAAAATGAATTTTATAATGGTAAAGTTCCAAAACAATTATATGAAATGGATGTTAAGAAGCATTTTCATCCTAACAACACAACTTATAAAGATATGTCAATACATGAAACAGGACATATAGCAGTAACAGAAATAATAAAAAAATTAAATCATAACAATAATAATGCAATAGTTTTTGATAGCGAAAATAATATAACAGTAAATAAAATATTAAATAAAGCCTTGAATAAAATAGGTGTAAATGATATAAAAGAAAAAGATTTACTAATAAGAAATATTTCAGGATATGCATATAAAGAAAGAGGACAAGAAATTATTGCAGAAGCATTTGCAGATTATTATGCTAATAAACAAAATGCTTCATTACTGAGCAAAAACATAATAGAAGTTATGAAAGGAATGATTTAATATGATGCCTATGGAACACCCTTGGACAGATTGGCAAATAGATACATTAGGAGAAGAAAAACCTTGGAAATGGAAAGAAAATACACCAAAAGAAATAATAAAGCAATATGAAAAATGGAAAAAATATCATAATAAAATGATAAAAGGTAAATTTTAGCACTTACTAGCAAGTAGGTGCTTTTATTATGGAAAGAAGGCGAAAAAATGAACGATAGAGCAAAATATTTAGCAGTAGATGAAGAAAAAAATAACAGAATACAACATATAAGAGAATGTTTCTCAATTATCTATGATGAAATTGATTTAAAGTGTAAACCAAGTAGAGAAACATCATTAGCATTAACAAAATTAGAAGAAGCACAATTTTGGGCTATAAAAGGAGTAACAAGGGAGGATAAATAATATGTTGTTATTAGTCTTAATATTAAGCATTAAATTGCAAATGCAGACTTGATATTGGATTATATTTACTATAATTACAATATTTAGACCTGTTATATGGGTATTTAAATATAATTTTGCTGATGGATATATGAAAGCAAAGGGAAAAAGACAATAAATAAGTTATTAACATTTTATAATTATAAATTTTTAGACGTAGACGTATGTCTATTTTTTTATGCCTTTTTACTGATTGCAGGCTATAAAGAACAACAGAATACAAATTCGCAATGGCTGGGGCTTTAGGCAATGGCTGGGGCAAAAGGAGTAAAAAATGGAAGGACAAGACAATAATCCAAACAATGCTAATACTGGGGCAAATAATGAACCAGTGGGAGCAAATAATCCAAATGCAGGAACAAACAATAATCCTGTAACGTTTGATGATTTCTTAAAAGACGGAAAGAATCAAGCAGAATTTGATAAAAGAGTTCAAAAGGCTATAAATACAGCCAAAACAAATTGGGAAGAAATAATGAACAGCGAAAAAAGTGAGGCTGAAAAATTAGCTAAAATGAACAAAGAGCAAAAGCTTGAATATCAAGCACAAAAAGAAAGAACAGACAAAGAAAAAGCACTTGCAGAATTAAATGCTTATAAATTAAAAGAACAAGCAACCAAAATAGCAAGTGAAAAAGGATTGGATATATCTTTATTGACTTTCTTTAATTTTGAAACAGTTAAGGCAGAAGAAATTAATTCAAAAATAGAAGAAGTTTCAAATGCTTTTAATAAAGCTGTTGAAAAAGCTGTAAATGAAAGATTAAAAGAAGATACTCCAATACAAAAAACAGGTATTGATAATACAAAAAGCAAATCAATAGCTAGATCAAGTTATTAAAAAATAGGAGGAATAAAAAATGGGAGAAATTACACAAGAAGCATTAAACATAATGCTACAAGATGGTAAAACAAAGGATAATTTAAAACAAGTATTAAGTGGAGTACTAGAAAACGTTGCTTCAAGAGCAGTATCGGAACAAATAAAAGCTAAAAATGGTTCTGGAAGCCCAGAAGGTGGAGTAATTGAATATAAAAGATTTGTAAACGCAGAATTAAAAGATAAAGGTACTGCAAGAGCTGCTGGAAAAGGTGATAAAGTAAAAGCTAAACCAGTAAAAGTTGTTATTGATACAAATAAAGAAATTGTAGAAGAATTACAAGGGAAAGACGTAAAACTTTACGGCATTGATGGCATGGCTGAAAAAAGAAAAGTAAATCATCAATCAGCTATTATAAGATACTTAGATAGAGAATTTTTTGCCAAAGTATTAGAAGGAACAGAAGTACAAGCAAAAGACAATATTCAAGATACAATTGATACTTTGTTACAAAAAGCAAGAACATTAAGAAATGATTTTATTGATGGAATAGAATCAGATTTATTAGTAATTGTTGTTGATAGCAAATACAGAAAAGGAATGAAAAAAATTCTTGACGATTTACCAAACGGAACAGATCCAAAGGAACAAGCAATTGGTATGTATGATTCTGTTAGAGTTTATGAATCAACAAGATTACCAGAAGGTGTAAAAGCTGTTGTAATGATGGATGGAGCTATAGCTCAACCATTCTATGTATCAGAATATGGAGCAGAAAAAGTACCATTCGATGATGCTGTAGCATTAGAAGATTTCTTGTATAAAGGAACAAAAGCATTAATGGAAGATACTATATTCTATGTAACAGATGCTTCACTTAAAACTTTAAACGTAACATCAGAAGAAGGAACATCAACTGGAAAAACTAAAATAACTGTTACACCGGCTTTAACTTCTGGAAATAGCTATAAATATAAAGCAGCAGCTAATCCAACAATGCCAGGATATGATGCAGTTTGCACATCTGGATACACAGCTTGGAATGGAACAGACGAAATCACAGCAACAACTGGACAAAAAATAGTAATTGTCGAAGTTGATTCAGCAAATAAGGCTAAAAAAGCAGGAATAGCAACAATTGCTTCAATGGCCTAAGAATAGGAGGCAATAGAAATGGCAGAAACCAGTAATATAGATAAAATAATAGCTGATTTGGGAGCTAATTATAAAGATGACAAAGAAGTTTTAGAAGAAATATTAGAGGAAGTTAGTTCTATTGCCTCTGATATTTCTAACAGACAAAAAGATGATACAAAGTTATTTCCATACATAAAAAAAGCAACAAAAGCCGTATATCTTGCACGAGGTGCAGAAGGAATGACAGGACGTGGGGAAGGTGCTATATCAAGCTCGTATGAAGATATCATGGAAAAATTAAGAAATGACATTATAAAGTCTGGATTAAGGAGGATTAAGTAATGCTATTACGAGATTTAACAAAAGTATATATATCAGAATATGAAGAAATAGAAGACCACGGAGAACCAGATAAAAAATGGAAATATAAAGGACAAGCTTGGCTAAATATGCAAAATGATGTAAACGAGTTAGATAGAAAGTCTACTGGTGAGATTGATTATAGTACTTACAAAGCAAGAACAACAAAAGAATACGACATAAAAAAGGGCGATGGAATATCATTTGATGACATCTCAAAAGTGGAGAAATTTAAACCACAATATAAAGTAACTGACAAAAATAAAATTGGAAGTACTTATGTATATATATGTGAGAAGGTGCAAGGATGATAAGTTTTAATTGTAATTTTAAAGTGAAACATAATTTCAAGAATATAAATGCTATAATTCAAAAATTACCACAAACTGCAAGAGTAATTTCGAAAGATATATTAGAAAACATTAGAGGTTATGCTATAAGATTGGAAAAAGGTCACAACGAAAATGGAATATTAGTAGAGATGATTGATATGTCTACAAAAGAAGTAAAAGGAAGGGTCTATGCTGACCCTTCTAAATTTATGACTGAAAATGGACAATCATATTTATGGTTTGAATATTTTGGAACAGGGCAATATGCGGAACAAGAGCACATAGGAAAAACAAAACATTTTATTGAGTCAGGATATACAGAATGGTATATCCCTGTAAATAAAGTGGGGAGGTCGTTGAGCTATCCAATAGTAACTATTAATAAACAACAATTTTATGTGGCAGTAGGTTCAAAAGCTAATCATTTTATAGGTGATGCAGGATTTGAAAGTAGAAGTGAAAATGTGGAGATAGCGAAGAAAAGATTAAATGAAATGTTAAAGGAGTGTACAAAATGAAAGATTTAAGCGAATTAGAATTTAGCGATTTAGTATATGAAAAGCTAGAAAATTTGTATAAAAACAAACCAATTTTAAGTAATCCAAATACAGAAAGTAAATTTCCTATATTGGAATTACATACACCTTTAAAGTCAGTAAATCTAACAGAAAACGGATTTCCAATTCGTTCTACATTTCAAATATCAGTAACTTGTTGGAATGAAAAACAACGCCAAGCAATGAAAATGATAGATGAAGTTGATAAAAAACTTCAAGAACTTAATTTTACAAGGACGAATACCAGTCCTGCAGTATATGATCCTATATTGCAAAAATACGGTATAACAATAACTTTTGAGGTTCGTTATAATTCAATAACGGCCTCTTTTAATTTAAGATAATAAGGAGGAATTAGAGATGGAAGGAGAAACACCAAAAGCAACGACACCACAAGTTGCTATGAAAGCTGAGGTATCATATGCACCAACTTTAACAGGAGAAAAAACAAAAATAGGTTATGTTCAAAAAATTGGACAATTAAAAACTCTAAAAGAGGGACAAACATATAGTGCTTTAGATTTAGAAGAAGAAAGAATGGCTAAAGGAAAAAGAAAAGCGGAAACAGTTGATATAGAAATGATGTTCATACAAGAGACACATAAAGTTATTCAAGCTATAGCAGATGCAGATACATCAATATACTTATTCGTAAAATATCCAGAATCAACAGCATCAGTTGCTACTAAGCCATTGGTTCAAACTGTTAAATGTACTGTAGATATTGCAGGACAAGAGATAAACGATGGAGATTTCATAAAAGATACTATGAGGGTTTACAAAGAAACAAAAACAGTTGAAACAGATGGATATCCAGTTGAAGGAGATTCAACAAAATTTTAATTTAGGAGAAGGCACAAGCCTTCTCTCTTTTGCAAAGGAGAGAATTAAAGATGATTATAGAAACAAAAAATAAAACAATTAATTTAGTACTAAAAACAAGAAAAATAGTAGACATAGCTAATCTACTAAAAAACAAAAATTTTGAAGAAGTATTTATAAAAGCATATTCTATATTAGATATAGAAGCATTGTCAAAAATAATATTTAAATTAGCAGAAAATGAAAACGGTGAAAGTATATTCACATCATCAAGTGAAGTGTATGACTTTATGGATGATTGTAGAGCAGAAGGAATAACTATAAGTGAATTATATGCAAAGATAGCAGAGACATTGAATAATGAGGGTTTTTTCAAAAAGAAAATGAACAAGAAAGAACTAAAAGAAATAACATTAAATCCATTATTAACAATGAATACAGACAAATTATTGGAAAAAGCAGTAGAGAATGCAGCCAACAGAGTAGTGGAAAAAGAAATAATGGCTCAAATTTAAAAGGATTAAATGATATTATTGAAAATATAAGAAAAGCTAACAATTTAATAGAATTAATATATTCTATAGAATCATTGGCATATTATTTTGATATGAAACCACATGAATTTTGGAATAGTAGATATTCAGAAATAAATATATACTGCCAAACTCATCTTTTAAAAATAATTGATAACTTAAAAAGCGAAATTAATCTACAAGAATCGGTAACTAATAAACTTATAAGAGCAGATAGTATGAGCAAAGATCCTAAAATTATTCTAATTAGAGATGATTATAAAGAATTATTTAAAATAGAAGAGAAAGAACAAACATTAGAAGAGCAAAGAATGTTATTTAAGGGATAAATGATAAAAAATATATATTTTCGACAAAATTCGACATGTTTTTTTAACTTGAAATGATATAATTTTATCCATAATTAAAATTAATAGGAGGAGATTTTATTATGGAGACACAAATAGAAACTAAATTTTGTAAATACTGCGGAGAGAAGATACCGGTAGATGCTATAATATGTACTAAATGTGGAAGGCAAATAGAACAATTAAAAAGTGAACAACCACAAGTTATAGTAAACAACACAAATACTAATGTAAACAGAAATATAAATTCGACTAGAGGTGGACAAAAAAACAAATGGGTTGCATTACTACTATGTATATTCTTAGGATTTCTAGGGGCTCATAAATTTTATGAAGGTAAGATTTTGTTAGGGGTGGTATATTTATGCACATGTGGACTATTTGGAATAGGATTAATAATTGATTTTATATCATTACTATTTAAGCCAAATCCATACTATGTTTAAATCACAGTCAAAAAGAAAACACATACTTATGTACTGAAATAAGATAAGCAGTACAAACAAAGTATGTGTTTTTATTTTGGTTAAAATATAAGGAAGGAGGGATTTTAATGACGGTAGAAGAGATAGAAATCATAGTAACTGCAAAAATAGAGGAAGCATTAAAAGAGTTTCAAAAAATAGTACCAACCATAAAAAAGCAGATGGATCAAACACAAAATGCTTTTTCAAAAATAAATACAAAAGAGATGAAAAATAAAGTACAGCAGGCAGTTTTCTTTATCAAGAAAAAACTACAAGAGATTAGAAAAAGCTCAGCAAATAATGAACTTGCAATAAAAGTTAACAATAAAGATGCACAAAAACAAATATCTCAGATACAAAAGCAAATTGATAGTTTACAAGAAAAAATAAATGCCCGAAAAATAAAATTAGATATAATAACACCTAAGTTAGATAAAATAGCTAATGAACCAATGAATAAAGTAAATCCTGAAAGGCTAGAAAACAATAAACAATATATTAATTTAAGCGATAAAGAAGAAGTATTAGTAAAAGAAATACAATATTATAATAAGCAACTTAGCGAAGCAAAGAGCAAAATGTCACAATTAAGACAACAAATATCTCAGACAGCAACTACTCAAAACAAATTGAGTAGTTTTTTTGAAGCATTTAAGCAAAAAATAGAACAAGTTAGACCTAGTATGTCTAGTATAAAAAATAGTTTTAAAGGACTACCAAAAATAACTCAAAATATTACAAATAATATAAAAGGAATGGGGACAGGGTTAAGGCAAGGAATAGGAAACGTTATGAAATATGCCATGGCATTATTCTCATTAAGAAGCATTTATTCTGTTTTAAGTGGTTGTGCAAATACATGGTTATCAAGTCAAAATGCTGGCGCTAAACAGTTAAGTGCAAACATTGAATATATGAAATATGCTATGGGAAGTGCATTAGCACCAGTTATTCAATTTGTGACAAATTTAGTTTATCAATTAATGAAAGCTATACAAAGTGTAGCTTATGCACTAACAGGAGTAAATATATTTGCTAAAGCAAGTGCGAGTTCATATGCAAATATGGCTGGAAACGCAAAGAAAGCGAAAGAAGAAACAAAACAATTAGCTGGGGTTCATGATGAAATCAACAATATCTCTGATAGCAATAATTCAGATAGTGGAAGCGGAGGAACAACAGCACCAAGTTTTGATTTATCTAAAGTAGATAATAGTATTATAGATGTAATAAAAAATGGAAATTGGTATGAAGTTGGAGCAACAATTGGAGAAAAATTAAATGATGCAATGAATAGCATACCTTGGGATAAAATACAAAATACAGCAAAAAAAATTGGAACTAATATTGCACAATTTTTAAATGGTTTCATAGCAACAACAGACTGGAAGCAAGTCGGAAATACTATAGCGCAAGGAATAAATACTGCAATCTATCTTGTTCAATCATTTGTTCATACATTTAATTGGTCAGGTTTAGGTAGTGCTGTTGCTAATGCAATCAATGGATTTTTTAAAAATACAAATTGGGGAGCATTAGGAGATACAATAAGTACAGGTATTAAGGGAGCTTTAAATGGTATTACAACATTTTTTAAGGATTTTGATTGGAGTTTTATTGTTCAAGGGTTAATTGATTTTTGTAAAAACATAGATTGGAATGGAATTGTAGACTCAATGTTTGAAATGTTGGGAAGTGCTTTTGCAAGTTTTATTAATTTAGGAATGATTCTAGGAGAAAAAATAAATGAAGCTATAGATGAAGCAGGAAACTTTTTCAGTGAAAAAATAAAAGAATGTGGTGGAAATGTTGTTGAAGGAATATTCAAAGGAATTATAGAAGCACTTGGCAATTTGGGACAATGGGTAATAGACCATATTTTTACACCTTTTATAGAAGGATTTAAAAATGTGTTTGGAATACATTCACCATCGACAGTCATGGCAGAATTAGGAACATATATGATTCAAGGACTACTTGATGGAATATCTAGCCTAATAGATAGTATAAAGCAAATTTGGGAAAATATAAAACAGACAGCAATTAGTATATTTAATAGCGTGAAAGATAATATTTCAAACATTTTTAACAATATAAAAAATATAGCATCAAACATATGGAACAATATTACATCTAATATAAAAAATGCAGTAAGTAATATAAAAAATGGAATAGTACAGAATTTTCAAAATGCATATAATTCAATTCAAAATATTTTTTCAAATATAGGAAGTTTTTTTAGTGGAGTATGGAGCAGAGTAAGAAATACGTTCTCAAGCCTAGGTACAAGTATAGGGAATGCAATATCTGGAGCTGTTAAATCAGGTATTAATGGCGTTATATCTTTAATTGAAAGAACCATAAATAGTGCGATTAGATTAATTAATGGGGGAATTAGGCTTATTAATCTAATTCCAGGAGTTTATGTTGGAAGCATAAATACATTGAGTTTACCAAGATTAGCAAAGGGTGGTGTTTTAACAGAAGCTACGACCGTAATAGCTGGTGAATATTCCGGAGCTAAAACAAATCCAGAAATTGTAACACCACAAAATATTATGCGTGATACATTTGAGGATGTATTATCTAATTATAGTGGGAATAGCGATGATAGACCAATATATTTAACAATTAATGTAGGAAATCAAAAACTAGGACAAATATTGTTAGATGATTTAAGAGACAAGAAAAGAAGAACAGGAAAAGACATAGAAGCTTTAGTAGGAGGGTAAAATTATGTTATGGAAATTAAATGGTAAGTTAATGAAAACACCATCTACATATAAAGATAATATAGAAGATACAGACAATGATAGTTATACATCAAAAGTAACAGGAGCATTAATAGATAATCCGATTGCAATTGGAATGCTAAAGCTTGAAATGTCATGGGACTACTTATCAGAAGACGAGGCAGAAGAACTTTTGCAGGCAACATACCAGAATCCGATGATAGTCACAGTAAAATGCCCGAGTGTTCAAGGTGGTATGTTAGAAAACGCAAAATTCAGAGTAAGCAAAAGAACAAGCGAAATGCATAAAACAGGATTAGATGAAGACACTTCCAAATCAAGATGGAAAGTGTCTTTTAATTTGATGCAAAAAGAATTAACAGCACAACAAAAAGCAACAGTAAATAAAGCAAAGGGGTTGAGTTAATGTACGAAACAAGTAAAAAGTGGAAACAAAATAGATATGAAAACCCAGTTTGTGCAATGAATATCTATATAGATGATGTACTAATAAATCCAGACTATATTTTGGATTTTAAAAAAGGTGGCAATGCATTTGAAGAAGAATTTTGCTTAGGTGGTACACCAAGTCAATACATTGAAATGAAACTATATAAAGATAAAATGCCAAAAACTCTTTCAAAAATAAGAGTAGAATATGGAATATTAATAAGTCACTCATTAACAGTAACAGAAGTAAATGCAATGTTGGTAGGAACATTAAATGGAATATCAGTTAAAAGTTTAAGTAGTAATAATAGTAGTTTTGAAATGATACCAATTGGAATTTATAATGTAGATGATTACACAGATAATGATGACAATACAATAACAATAAAGGCATTAGACAATATGATTAAATTTGAATTTAATTATAATGGGAAAGAATTGATAGATAAAAAAAATGAAGCAACACTATTAGAAGTTGCACAAGATATTTGTAATAAAGCAGGAGTAGAATTAGGTTCTACTTCTTTTTTAAATTCTGATAAAAAGGTATCTGTTTATGACAATACTGTAACAGCAAGAGAATACATTAGTTATATTGCAGAGAGTGCAGGTTGCTTTGCTTGTATTGATAGAGAAGGAAAATTATGTTTCAGAGAATTTGGTCAAGATGAAACAGAAATATCACTTGAAATGTTTGGAGAATATAAATGGGGTGAAGAATTTAAAATTTCAAAAGTATCTTATGAAGATGGGGTAAGAAGTTTTAAATTTGGAGATGACACAAGAAATAATCTTTGGATAAATCAAGAAAATATGTACATTGTTGACGAAGACCAAGTTCAAAAGATTTACAACAAAATAAAAGATTTGACAGTAAATACATTTGAAGGAAAAGTAATAATAGACCCTGCTATAGACATTGGAGACAAAATAGTTATAAATGGTAAAAATGTTTTTTATCAAGGTGAAATGTCATTAGAAGGAAGATTTATTGCACAAATATCAAGTAAAATCCAAATAAAACAAAAAGAAGAAACAACCGTAAAAAAAGAAAGTCAAAAGGTTGTAAACAGAAGAGTTCAAAGCAGAATAAGTCAAGCAGAAGGAAAGATTGAACAATTAGTTGAAGAAACAACTGAAAATTCTGAAAAACTAACAAAACACGAACAAGATATAAACGGAATAACACAAAGTGTAAGTGAAGTAAAAACAGAAATAAAAACAGTAGATGGTAAAGCAGATAAAGCACAATCCACAGCAAACACAGCAAAGAGTACAGCAGATAGTACAAATAAAAATTTAAGTAATAATTACTATACAAAAACAGAAACAAATTCACAAATAACACAAAAAGCAGAAAGCATAACAAGTGAAGTAAGTAAAACATATTCAACAAAAACAGAAACATCAACGGCAAAAACAGAAGCAATAAATAGTGCAAATTCTAGTACAGATAACAAGTTAAAAGGCTATACAGAAACAAGCAAATTAGGAACAGCAATAGAGCAAAACTATGAACATGTAAAAGTGGCATGGAATCAAATTTCAGACTTTATTCAAATGATGATAATAAATAAAAATGCTAGTTTAGCAATATTAGATAAAGATAAGAATGTAATGATGGCGTTAGATAAAGAAGGACAACATTTTTATAAAGATGATGGAACTGAATTTGGAGAAATGGGCGTAAATACAATTGATGATCAAAACTATATAAGTTTTGGGGTAACAGGAAATTATGGACAAGAAATATCTGATGGTATGGCTTGGGGAATTACAACAAAAAAAGATAATAAATTTTGGCCTATTTTATACATAAAAAATTTTGTTATGAGTGAAGAAAATAGTGATGGTTCTTATGGTGAATTGGTACTAAGTAATTGCAATTTAGTATTAGATGGAATCGGAACAGGTATGAAATCAGGTGGAGTACTTCTAAACGGAGACCCAACTGGATTTGGATTATATTTTTGGGATGAAGAAACAAATAAATCATTATTAGAAATACATCCAAAAAATGTGATTGATTATGCTTCAATTACTATATTGGACAATATAAAATTTTATGCAAATCAAGCAGGAAGCAATAGCTTTAGATTAGGTTCAGGAGATAATTATTGCTTATTTACAGATGATGGAGCTATACATGGAACGAGTTGTTATATAGAAGGAAACATAACAAATACTGGATATTTAACGGCGTATAAAGGCATTAATTGTACTGATGGATATGTAAGTGGTAAAGCATTTATAGATAATTCAAGAGAAGAAAAAAAGAAAAATATACAAAGATATACTAAGAAAGCAATAGATGTTGTAAAAAATACTGATATTTACGAATTTAATTATAAAACAGATAAGGACACAGACAAAAAAAGCTTCGGTTTTGTAATCGGAAGTAATTACAAGTATTCAAAAGATTTAACATCAATAGACGAAAAAGGAAAAGAAATAGGTGCAAATTTATATAGCATGACATCAGTAGCATATAAAGCAATACAAGAGCAACAAGATGAAATAGAAAAGTTACAAGCGAAAGATAAAGAAAAAGATAATATTATCCAAAGTTTAATAAAAAGAATAGAAACTCTTGAGAAAGGAGTAAATAAATGAGTGAAACAAAAAATTTAAAGTTATTTAAACATGAAGAACCTCTTGAAACTAATAACAATAAATTTGATATAGACAAAGCACTAAATCAAAACTGGGATAAAGTAGATGAATATGTAGAAAAAGTAAATACAAAGATACAAACACTAGAAACAGACAATACAAAAAATGAGCAAGAAATAAGTAACATACAAGAAAAAATCGGAGATATAGATACAATCTTAGATACTATAAATGGGGGAGGTAATCTAATGGGAACAACAGCAGAAAAGCTAAAATATTTAAATGAAACAAAGGCTGAAATTAAGAATGAATTAGAAACGCCTTACAATGTAATGAGAGATTATCCAGAACTGATAAAAAGGTATATAGATAATCAGCCGACTAAAGTTGTGACAGACGGAATATGCAGAAATGCAGTAGATGTGCCGGTTAAGACGATAGAGACTAATGGAAATATCAGGCAAGAAACAACAGAAGGATATAATTTATTAAATGTTCCAGCTGAATATACTGTGCTAAGTACAGAGAATAATAAAGAAGTTCCAATTTCACTAAAGGCAAACACTAAGTATACCATTAAAATTGGGCAAATTAACACAGATAATACTGATGTAACTAAGGTTTTATTTAGGTTCAAATATAACAAAGCAGATATAAGTAATCCATATGCCTATGTTAAGCTTTCAGATTTAAAACTGGTGTATATACCAGCATCTGATGTAGATGCCGTTTGGATTTATAGTGGTAATGGTTATAATGAAAGTGCTAAGACAAACACAACATATAAAAATTTAATAATTTATGAAGGTACAGGTGATAAACCTTATGAACCTTACACAAGAGGAATACCATCACCAAATCCAGATTATACACAAAAAATAACAAGTGTAGGTGGATATGATAATATATTCGATAAAAATAATATAATTAGTGGTAGTTATGTAAGTGATGGAAATGGTTCATTTATCAGCAATAGTACTTCAAAAAGAACAGACTATATAGAAATACAAGCAAACTCATATTATTATATATACAGTGATAAAACATCTGGAAACTGGGGAGCTTGGTATGATAAAGATAAAAATTTCATTAGTGGAATAACATTAGGTGGCAAAAAAGAAGGCGTAGTAAATTCACCAGCAAATGCAAAATATATGGCATTTGCAATTTCATATCAAGGAAACCTAACAGATTATTCAAATATAAAAATAAATGAGACTGCAATAAAAATAAAACAAAGTGGAAAGAATAAACTTGATTTTAAAAAAATCTTAAAAAATGCTAATGTTACATATACTGAACAAGATGGAGTCTTTAATCTTGCAAATAACGGCAATTTATATAGTGTGCCATACAAACTGAACTTAAAACCTAACACAACATATACTATATATCAGAATTTTCAAGAGCAAAATTCAACAAATGTAAGACTTACTATAGCAAGAGGCTCAAATTATGAAAAAGTTGTTGAATCGTATTCAACTTCTGAAACTGAATCATATCGAAAGAAAACTTTTACTACAGATGAAAGTAGTGATTATTATATTAGAGGAGATTGGTCTTTATTGCATTTTCCATTAATATATAATGAACCAATATTAGTAGAAGGTACAGACGATGCTTCATATGAGCCATATCACGAGCCTATAATAACTCCAATAAATCTACAAGGTAATATCCTATCTAAAGCAGGAGATGTAAAAGACATATTAAAAGTAAATAGAAATGGCGAAGTAGAAATCAAGAAGAACATAGAAAAAATTGTTTTGACTGGTAGTGAGAAATTAGTTGAAAAATCATCATCTACTACTAGAACATATTGGGGAATAGATTTTAGTAATTATGGTATATATCAATATAACGACCCAACAAAAGTATGTGATGTATTAACAACTAAATTTAAACCAAGACCACAACAAGGTTCATTTTTACCAGGGCAAGTAGCTTTGATAACAGGCAAAAAAAATGTGTACTTTATATTTGAGCCAGACACAACTGAAGAGCAGGCAAGAGCTATTTTAACAGACATGCCAGTCTATTTTAGATTAGCTGAACCACAAACAATAAAACTATCAAGTATATCTCCTATAGAATTATGGCAAGGTACTAATATATTCAAACTAATAACAAACTTAGATACAGACTTTGAAGTAGAGTATGTAGTAGACAAAGATAGTGTTACAAAGGAGGAAGAGTAATGCAAGAAATAGGAAAATTGATAAACGAATATGGTGTTTCACTAGTCATAGTAATACTTTTCTTATACGATTGGCTTACAACTAGAAGAAATATGCAAAAAACAATAGAACAAAATGGTAAGTGCTTAATCGAAATACAAAATACAAATATGAATACAGCTAAATCCTTGGAACTATTACAGAAAAGTATGGATAATCAATCAGAGTTTTTGCAAGTGCACGATAGAAGATGTGAAGCCATAGAAAAAGATATTGAAAAAATAGAAATAAAAATGGAGGGATAGCAATGAATAACGAGCAAAAAAGAAAAATAATATTAATAATTTCAGCAGTAATAGTTGGAATATTAGGTGGATTTGGATTTTACAAAGCAAATGAAAATAGTTCAACTAATGAAATCGTAAATGGTGTAGTAAATGAATTTAAAAACAATATTAGTACATACGATATGACAGAACAAGAAGTAAAAGACTTGCCAACTACAGAAATACAAGTACAAACAGAAGAACAAGAGAAGGCTGTATCAAATGAGCAAGAAGGAGAAGAAACAGAAGGATTTCAACTTCAAGGAGAAATAGCTTATGAAGGAGCAAAAGCAGAAACTTGGAATGTAGAATTAGGAGACTATATTGGATTAACATATTATTCACAACTAGATAGTAGATGGGCAAACAAGATGTATTCTAGTGTAGGCAATCCAAATCAAACAATAGGCTCTAGTGCTTGTGGTCCAACATGTGCAAGTATGGTAGTAACAGCAACAAAAGGAGCAATAACACCTGATACTATGTGTGATTTGTTTGTACAACATGGATATAGAAGTGCAAATAATGGTACATATTTTAGTGCTTTTAGAGCTGTAGCAGACGAATTTGATATTGGATATGAAGAAACATATTATTTAGATAAAGCTGTAGAGCTATTAAGAAATAATCATTATGTAATAGTATCATGTGGAAACGGATTGTTTACAACGGGTGGACATTTTATTGTTCTAGTTGGAATAGATGGAGATACATTAAAGATATATGATCCATATTTATATAGTGGCAAATTCTCAACAAGTACAAGAAGAGGCAAAGTAACTGTAGATGGAAATACAGTATATTGTAGCATAGACAATTTTAGAAACTATGCTAATTATAGTAAATTCTTTGCATTTGCTCATGATGGAAATGTACAAGTAAACAACACACGTCCAGTTACAACGCAAGCATATACTAGATATGTAAACACTAAAATAGGATTAAATATAAGAAATAAGCCTAATGGATATATTGTAGGTGGATTATCTAATGGTACAGCAGTAACAGTATATGAAACAGATGGCAATTGGAGTAGAATAGGGACAAATAAATGGGTTTCTAGTAATTATCTAACAAGTTATATGGCTGTAGCTTCAAATTCGGTTAAAACAATTTCTGGCGTAAAATACACTACAGGAAAATACAAAGTTAATGCTAGTATATTAAATGTTCGCATAGGTCCTGGTACAAAATACAAAATAAAAGGATATAAACAATTAACGTCTAATGCAAGATATCAAAATAAAAGATTAGGAAATCAATATACTAATGGATTAAAACGTGGAGTAGTAACAACAGTTATTAAAGTTCGAAATGGATTTGGATTAACTCCAAGTGGATGGATTTCATTAAATTATTGTACTAAATTATAAAAGTAGAGGTAGATTAGATTATTTCTAGTCTACCTCTTTTTTGTGCCAAAAAAAGAAATAGTTGGTTGGCAATAACTATTTCCTTTTTTATTTCCGTATTTGGATTATTTATATTATTAACAATATTATAATATTATTTTCTTGTTTTGTCAACATTTAAAGTTTCCATCAATGCCTTTTGCAATATTTGAGAAAAATTAACGTTCTCTTTTTCAGCAATAGTATTTAACCAAGCGGGAATGGATAAAGTTTTTTTAACAGATTTGTTTTCATATTTTCTTTTGTGTTCTTCTAAATCGACAGAAACAAAAGATATAATCTGATTTTCTTCTAACTTTATTGATTTAATATCCGTAGTACATTCTGGATATTCAGTCAAATCTTCTAAAAATAATCCCATAGCTTCTTTAGCATTTTCCATAGCTTCAGCTAAAGTTTTTCCATCACTAAAACAACCTTTCAAGTCAACAAATTCAACCCAGTATTCATTATCTTCTAAAGTGAAAATAGCAGGGTAAGTTAATAATATTTGTTTTTTCATAATTACACCTCTTTATATTATAGTATGCACATTCAGGTAGGACTTATTCAAGTCCCGCCTGTTTTAGTAGTTTTTTTAGCAATCCTTTTTTTAAATCTCTGTTATGCATTGGAACAATTATATCTATGTATCCGTTCCTTTCTTAACCTTAAGTGTGAGCCTTCTTGCTTGACTTCATACCAACCGATTTTTCTTCAAAAGTCTTACCAATTCCTTAGGTGTCATACTCATAATATAAATAATCCTCCTTTCTTCGAATCTAAATTAATTATACACTATACGTTACGTATTGTCAAGTGATTTTTTAAGAAAAGTTAAAAATTTCTGGGAAATTTTGAAAATTTATAAAAACCCCTAAAATCAAGGCATAAAAGTATATTACTTAAATTTAAAAATCGATTATATTGCATTCTCGTGCGTCGAAATTTTGGCTAAATTTCAGTAATTTTCCAATATTAAAAATATTTTTCTTTTCGACAAATTTCAACACAACAATTTAACATAAAATGTTATAATATCATAAAGGAGATGATATTATGGACAAAGCATATAAAGAATCTCTACAAATGATAAAAGTATTAAATATAAAAAATGAGAAAGAGTATAACAAGTTGCTAAAATTCTATTTAATATTATCATCAGAAAGTTTAAAAGGAAGATTAAGAACAAGAAGATTCAAAAAAATAATAAGATTAGCGAAGGAAGTCTGAGAAGGCTTCTTTTTAAATTAATTTCATAAAGTTGCCCAAATGCAACAAAATACATGATATACATGAAAACGAGCATACTAAAGATAAGGTGATTTTATGAAAATAGAAATATTAATCAAAAAAGTTCGATTAGAGAAGAATATGACATTAGAAACACTTGCTAAGTTATCTGGAATAAGTAAGGGACATTTAAGCAGAATAGAAAGACAAGAAAGAGATCCTAAAATATCTACATTAATTCAAATAGCAACAGCTTTAAATGTAGATATTGAAGAATTATACAAAGTTATATTATGACACAACTAAATGTGTCATTTTTGTTTTTTATAAAAGAAAACGACCCTTTCATAAAATGTTGCCCAAATGCAACAAGATTAAATATATCTTCCAGTTATGAACGTTCTAAATAAATGTAGGAGGATATGTAATGAAAGAGGTAGTATTAAATGAATTTATAAAAGAAAGGATTAAAGAGAATGAGGTATTGTTTAATAAACAAGAATGTGATATTATAAATAATAATAGGAATCTTATAAAAAAGATATATATATTAGGGGTAAAAGATGGCAAGGAAATATAGAAAAGTAATCGAAAAAATTAACCACTTTTTAACCACTTAGTTTTGGATGACTTAAAATAACTGCAAAGAGCTTTTTGAGAAAAACCAGTTGTAACAAAGGTTTGAGAAGATATGCAAAATGTAAAAATAGTTTAAATCGTCTCACATCTTCGCTACCAGCAAAAAAGAACTGTTTACAAAAACAGTTCTTTTTTTATGTATTTTAATAAAAATAATGGAAAAGGTAGAAAAAAATTTTTTATAAATAAAAATTGTAATTTCATGAAATAAAATAACAAAATTAAAAAAAGTAATGATAAACTCTTTTTAGAAAAATAAAAGAGGTGATAAGATGATAGACAAAATCTGTAACTTCTTAACAAATAGAATAAGAAAAGAAATGCCTGATATTGATGATGAAAGGGCAGAAGTAATTAATTATGGATTACAAAACATAGTAGGTGAAATACCAAAGATATTTATTATGCTTGGAATATCCTATTGTTTAGGAATTTTTAATTTGTCACTTTTTACTTTTATATCATTGCTTATATATAAGGGGGCTTCAGGAGGAGTACATCTAAAGACACATTTAGGGTGTATTATATTTACAACTTTATTCTATTGTGGAATCCCTTTTATTTCTCAATATTTTGTAATATCTCAAAGTATAAAATATATTATGGTAGCTTGTATTTGGATTTTTGGAGTTATAATGATTAGGCTTTATGCTCCAGCTGATACAGAAGATGTACCAATTTTGTCAAATAAAGTTAGAAAGAAAAAAAGAATAATATCGTATATTGCGTTTTCACTTGGTTTATTAATTTCAATTATAATTAGTAATAATACAATTTCAAATATATTAATATTGTCTAATTTGTTACAAACGATAACAATTACAAGGTTTATATATAAGGTAACAAATAACAAATATGGTTACGAAGTATATAGTGATACTTCATATGAATCTGTTTAGTATAAAATATATACCGGTAATATTTTATATTATAGAAATTTACCAAGGAGGGGATGTTTATGTTAAAATTTTTAGCAAAAACAGCAGAAAAATATGCAAAGGCAACAAATACAGCATGTTTGGTATTTGCAGTGTTTCATCAACCTAAAATGCCAGCAAGTATGATTAAAAAAGACTAATAAAAAACATTGGTAAAAATAGTTCGAAATATATATTTTTACCAATGATATAACTTAAAAGTTATACAAATACAATCCTAAATAAAAAGAAAGTAGTTTAGTTTTAACTACTTTCTTTTTATTTAATAATATATTTCTAATTGTTGACAAAAGAAATTATCATTTTTTGAAGTATATAAATTAATATTATTATTTTTCTTTATTAATTTACGAACTTCCCATAGACCAAGTCCTGTATGATTATCTTTACCAGAAACACCTTTTTCAAATATTTTTTCAGTATCTAAATTTTTATCATTATAAGTATTTTCTACTATTATTAATTCACGAGAATTTTTGTTATCATTTCTAAAAGTTAAATTTATAATTTTTTCTTCACATTCTGAACTTGCTTCAATAGCATTATCTAAAAGAATTCCTAATATTCTTGCAAATTCATATATTTTCATATGTAGAGTAGAAAGATCTAATAAGAATGTTATATTTACTTTAATATCTTTTTCTTCGGCTTCATTATATTTTTTAGTTAATAAATTATATATTCCATCATTATTTATTATTTCAGGATTTAAAAGATATAAATTATTAACTCTTTGACAATCATCTTCAAGTTGCAAATAATATTTTTTTAAACCTTTCATATCTTCTGTTCTTATATAACCACCTATTGTTGTAACAATATTATCAAAATCATGCTTAAAACCTCGAACATTATCATGTAAAATATGTAATGTATTATTATATTCTTCAGCACTTTCTAATTTTCTAGTTGTTAAAATTAATTTAAAGACTTTAGTTAAACTATAAATACTGATAATAAAATAAGCTAATAGAGATATAAAACTTAAAAAAGTTATTATAATTGGTAACTTATCTACATAATAGAACAGAGTAATAGATTGTACAAAAATTGCTAAAATCCCAAAAAATAAGTTAGAAATAATTATGATTTTATTTTTTTGTCAATATCATCAAGTATGTTAAGTCTATATTTTTTATTTTTTAAAAATGAAATTATTATTAGTGTAAATAAATACATTATGAAAAGATACAACAATTTATAAAATGGAATTACATTTAGTTGCTCTGCAGAAATGTTTAACAAAGTAATGTATGGATTTAATGTTAATATCTGTATCAGATTAAAAACTATTAAAGAAAAAACAAAAGATGAAATGGTTTTTAAAAAAGAGCTTTTAAAAATAGTGTAAATCAAAATAATTATAACAAAATAGTTAAGAAATATATTAAAAGGATTAGGTATAAAAAAATTTGTTATTATACTACTACAAGATGCTGAAATTATATATATTATTTTTTGATAAGTAGATGCTTTTATATCAGCGATATAAATAAAAAGTTGCATAATAATAAAAACTTCAACAAAAAATAAAGGTATAGTAATTAAATTCATTAATTCTTCATTTGGCGTACTAACAGCCAACCATAAATTATTCAAAATTTCCATAAGTTTTTAAAACCTCCATTAAATCTGCTTTGTATTTAGGACCAATATCACAAGTACTACCATCCTTAAAAGTTATAATTCCAGAAACAGGCTCAACATCCTTTATTTGAGATATATTAGCAATACAAGATTTATGACATCTTTTATAAGTTTCTGGTAATCTGTCTTGAAACTTATTAAAAGAACTATAAGTATCATAATCACGAGTTGGAGTATGAAAAACAAGTTTCATACCATCTCTTTTGATATATTGAATTTCAGCCTCATTGATAATAGTATTTTTATTATCAATTTTTATATACTTTTTAGGTGAGCCATTAACATCGTCAAACAACCTCTTTATAGTTTCTTCTAAACGATCATAAGTTATAGGTTTAGCTAAATAGTCGAATGTTTTAAATTTATAAGCAATCATAGCATATTCCAAGTGACCAGTTGTAAAAATAATATAAGAGTTTTTATTTATTTTACGAATGGCCTCTGCTAATTCTAATCCACTTTTATTAGATTTTAGATTAATATCTAACATAATAACATCAATTTTATTATTACTAACATAATTTAACATATCTTTAGTATTATTAGCTTTGAAAGATACAAAAGCATCAAAGTTATTTTTAGTAAAGATATTTTCAAGCATTTTTTCTAATCTATCTAGAATATTAATATTATCATCGCATATTGCAAAATTTAACATATATTTCTCCCCTTTTTTTACATGAAATAAAAAAAGCAAACGAACTTTGACAAAAAGAAACGAATTACCTTAATTTTCCAGTAATAATAACAATATAATCTAAAAATCTCATATTGTCAATAGAAATTTACAAAATTATCCATAAGTTAAAACTGTTAATATCAGCAATAATGCAAAGTAAAGAAATTGATATGAGGAAAATAGTATTGTAAATTTAATAATATTAGGATATAATAATAAAAATAATTTTTGACATAAGGAGGTAAACTTGAAAATAAAAAAAGGTAATTTATTAATAGGATTTATCCAGGTAATATCAATAATAATAATAATAATATCATTATATTATATTTATCTTTGGTATATTGATAATAAAAAAACAGAAAATATATTAAATGAAATATATGAAAATGCAAATGTTTCGTCTGATAATATTTCTGTAGATAATGATTTGAAAATAGAGGTAGAAAATATAGATTTTAATAAACTTATAAATAAAAATCCAGATACAATAGGATGGATAAAAGTTTTAGGAACTGATATTAATTATCCTGTTGTTCAAACTAATAATAATGATTTTTATCTTACTCATTCTTTTGATAAGTCATATAATAAAGCAGGATGGATTTTTGCAGATTATATAAATAAGAATTTAAAAAATAATGAATTAGATAAAAATACTATTATATATGGACATAACAGACAAAATAATAGTATGTTTGGAACATTATCTAATGTTTTTAAAGAAGAATGGTTAAGTAATAAAGAAAACCATTATATTAATTTTTCTACTTTAAACAATAATATGGTTTGGGAAGTATTTTCAACATATACTATTGAAAAAGAAGAATATTATATACAGAGTAATTTTAGTTCTGATGAAGAGTATATAAGTTTTTTAAATACAATAAAAAATAGAAGCACATATAAATATGATGTGAATATTTCAAAAGAAGATAAAATATTAACACTTTCTACTTGCACTAATGTTGGGAAAGGAAGAACCGTTCTACATGCTAAATTAATCTATCGTAAATAAAAAAATATCCCTTGTTAAACTAAAATTTAACAAGGGAATTTTTTATTTATTTTTATTTTTCTTTAAGTATATAGTTGTTACAGCTAAAATTATAGAAGCTAAAATTAGAATTCCTGTTATTATTAAAATAATATCTCCAGTGTATGGATTAGATGTTAGGCTATTTTCTTCTTGTTCTTTTGTTTCTTCTGTGCTGTTATCAGCATTAGAAGAGTCAGTATTTTCAGAACTTTTTTCAACTAAAGATGAAATTGCTGTTTTTAGTTTTTCAATTTGAGTTTGAACGTCAGAGTAACTTGAATCATCGCTTTCATATATATTAGTTGCATTTTCTAAAGTCGTACGAAGAGCTTGAACAGAATTATCTGTGTAAAGTTCCGAATTTATATTTTTAGCTGTATTTATTAATGCTTCCAATTCACTTTTATCAACTACTAAATTGTTATAAGCAGTTTCCATATTAGAAATTGCAGTTTTCATATCAGATATTGTTATAGTAGAAGGATTATGTAATAAATTTTTTGAATTTTCAATTGATTCTACAAAAGCATCTACTAAGTTAGGTGCATATTTAGAAGTGTCAACAGCTTCCATTTCAACAATTTTTTCACTTAATATATTAGTATTAAGTTTTAAATTATTGTAAGCAAAAGTTAAAGCTAATAAAGATTTATCATATTGACTTGTTAAATCTAAATAAGTTGTAGCAACATAAACTGAATTAATAACAGTTTTTGCTAAATCATATTGTTCTTTATAAATTGCATATGATTCGGCTGTGTAATAATTTTTATCTGCTGCTGGAACATTTTTTTGATTAACTAAAGTAGTTAAGTTAGATATTTGACTATGTGTATAAACCCAGATACCATCATATTTGCCTGTATTAGATCCAGACTCAATAGCAGAATCATTTCCAATAAAAATTCTTTGACCAACTGTTGATAAATCTTTTGTTTGTTTAGTACCATCACTAAATATAATCATATTAAATCCGTCATCTACATTCAAATCAGAAGAACTTAAAGTATAAGAATATATATTTTCAGATACATTTTTCATATAAGTAGTTGCCCAATTAGAATTTTTATTATTAGTAGTAGAATTCCACATATAAACAAATATTGAATCACTCCAAGAATCCGGCTTTTTAAAATAAATAGTATTATCTTTTTCTAATGAATTTTCTAATGAAATTGGAGAATACGATAAATTTTCAGCAGTAGAATCAGCTTTGTAAATGTAACCATTACAAATATAGTCTAAATCTTCAGTTTGTTTACTTTTTTTGGTTAGGGAATAATAAAAAAATAAAGGCATATAATTTAACAATAAAAATAATGGAGGGTTATTATGCGAAAAAAGAATACAAAAAAACTAAAAATTGTAGAGATTTCAATTTTTGTTACTATTGTTTTATTTGTTTTTGCGATAACAGCTATATATAATGAAAAAACAGTAAAAACAAATACTGAACTTTTAAGTAATAAAAAAATAGGTTGGGGAATAAAAAGAAATGATAATCATGAGCAACCAGATGTTGGTAGTGAAAATAAAAATGTTTTAGAACAATATAATGGAATAGCATTAGGAAATAATGAAAAAAAATATATTTATTTAACTTTTGATGAAGGATATGAAGCTGGATATACAAGTAAAATATTAGAAATTTTAAAAAATAATCAAGTAAAAGCCACATTTTTTATTACGGCACATTACGTTAACACACAAGAAGAGTTAGTTAAACAAATGATTGAAGAAGGTCATATTGTTGGAAATCATACAGTTAATCATAAAAGTATGCCAGATTTATCAGAAGAAAAAATAAAAAAAGAAATTTTAGAATTACATCAAACAATTTACGATAAATTTAACTATGAAATGAAATATATGAGACCTCCAAAAGGAGAATTTAGTGAAAAGAGTTTAAGTGTTACAAATTCATTAGGTTATAAAACTGTTATGTGGTCTTTTGCATATGAAGATTGGAATGAGGATAAGCAACCAGAAGAAGAAAAATCAAAAGCAAAAATTTTAAACAACTTACATAATGGAGAAATTATGCTTTTACATGGAAATTCAAAAACTAATACTAATATTTTAGATAGTATTATAAAAGAAGCAAAACAAATGGGATATGAATTTAAATCATTAGATGAATTTCAAAATTAATTAGAAAGGATTTTTTATGAAAAAGAATAGATATAATAAAATAGATAAGCTCTTAGAGTTACCAAAAGAGGTTTATTCTGATGTACCCAAAATTATTATGACAGGATTTGAAGAAGTAATTATAGAAAATTTTAAAGGAATATTAGAATATGAGGAATTTTTAGTTAGAATAAATACTCATATTGGAATTATTAGTATAAATGGTTATCAACTTACTTTAGAGAATATGACAAATGATGATATTAAAGTTAAAGGAAAAATAGAAGGCTTAGATATAGAAAGAACAATAGATGAAAATTAAAGGAGAAAATAATGTTTATAAAAATAATGTTAAGTTATGTTTTAGGTTATTTGAAATTATCAGTAGAAGGATATTACATAGAAAGATTTATTAATATATGTAAAAATAATAAAATAACTATTTGGAATTTAAAAAGGAATAAAGAAATTGAGCTATATTTAAATGTAAGAATTAGTGAATTTAAAAAAATATGTGAAATTGCAAAGAAAACCAAATGTAAAATAAAGATAAAAAACAAAAAAGGGATTCCATTTTTGTTACATAAATATAAAAAAAGAAAAATATTTTTAATCCTTTTAATATTGATAACTTGTTTTATAGGTTTTTCCTCAAATTTTGTATGGAATGTGGAAATAAAGGAAGAAAATGGCCAGAAATTGGAAAATATAGAAAAAGACATAGAAAATGCAGGACTAAAAACAGGAATTTTAAAATCAAAAGTGAAAACCAAGGAAATTATAAATAATATCAGATTACAAAGAAAAGATGTTGCGTGGATTGGAATTGAACTAAAAGGAACAAATGCAATTGTAAAATTAGTAAAGGCAGATGAAAAACCAGAAATTATAGATGAAAATGAATATTGTAGTATTATTTCCAACAAATCAGGAATTATAACAAAAATTAGTGCACAAACAGGAACAGCGAATGTTAAAGTAGGAGATATAGTAAAAGAAAATGATGTATTAATTAATGGGTGGATGGAAGGAAAATTCACAGGAATTAGATATGTCCATGCAAAGGGAGATGTAGAAGCAAAAGTATGGCATACGAAACATAAAAAAATTTTATATAATACTACGCAAACAATAGAAACAGGAAATACAGAAAAGAAATATGAAATGAAAATTAATAATTTTAAAATAAATTTTTATAAAAACCTTTCAAAATTTAAAATTTATGATACAATAGAAACAGAAAATAAATTTAAAATATTTTCAGATTTTTATTTACCAATTTCTTTTGTAAAAAAAATTAATAAAGAACAAGAAAAAGTGCAGAAAAAATATAGCTTGGAAGAAGCTAAAACTATAGGGATAAAAGAACTTCAAGAAGAATTAGATAAAGAAATTGAAAATAAAGAGAATATTGTTAATAAAAATATTAATACCTATGAACAAGAAGATGGTGTTGATATTTATGTTACATATGAAGTACTAGAGAACATAGGGACAAATGAAAAAATTGTATTTTGAAGGGATGATGCAAATGGAAGAAAGAAGCCTTAGGATAACTGGAGCAGATAAAACTTTTTTTACTAAAATAACAAATGCTTTAACAAAAATATTAATACCTACTAAAATCGGAATTAACGGAATGTTAATTTCAATAAAAAGAAATAATTTATTAAAAGCATTTGAAATCTATAATGCAGAAAATGAAAATTATAATAAAGATGAATTAGAAAAAAAATATGATACAGCATATGAGGCATACCTTGATTCTTTAGATAAATATGTTATGGATTCTATTTATAAAAAGGTAAGAAATGGAACAGCATCTGAATTTGAGAAAAATGCTATGTCAAAATATTATGAAGTAACAAGTTTAAAAGAAAAAGAATATATGGAATATAAATATAGAAAACAAAAATATTTAATAGAATTAGATTACGAAGGAATAAAAATAGGAACAAAAGAAAAATTAATAGAAAGATACAATCAATTTTATATTTCTAAAATGGATTCTCTATATAAATCAATTTTAAAGAATTATTCAATTAAAGTAGCTGATAATACAAATATTTATGATTCTACTAAAGAATGGATTTATACAAAAATATTTTATACATTAGAAGAGTATATAGAGAATATATTATCTTTAAAAATAAAAATTGATTATGATCAAAACTTAAAAAATATTATTTCAGAATATGAAAAATATGAATCTTACATGGTTGGTAAATTAGATACTAGGGATAATATTGAAAAGAATATGGTATTGTTGGGCCTAAGTAGAAAGTTATTTACTCATAGTTTACCTTTAATTGTAGCAGAACAATGTTATGAAAAACTTTTAAAAGATGCTAGAAGCTTAGTACAAGATACTAAGATTGCAACAAAAAGAGAAAAAGCATATGCTATGTTAATTAATTTAATTGAAGATTACAATATTAAATTATTATCAACTAAAGTATATTGGGAATCTCCAAAAGACAGAGAAGAATATAAGAAATTCTGGAATAGATATCAAGAAATTTCAAAATTAAAGGAAACAGATTTTATTGAATACATTAAACAAAAGGAAATATTATTCATAAAAAATGATATGAAAAAATTAGATAAAGGTAAAACAGATTATACAAAACTTTTAAAATATTTTAAAAGAAAGTTAGTAGATTATGGTGCAATAAGAGAAATTAAAAATTCATATAAATCAGAAGGAAAATATATTAAAGTTAAGGAAGTAGTATAAATGTTTGAAGTTGTTTATAAAGATATTGCAGAAAAAGAAGAATATATAAATACAATAAAAAAAGTATTAGAGCAATGTTTTAAAGAAGAAAAAATTGAAAACTCAAAATTATATGTAACAATTACATTAACAGATGGGGAAAATATAAGAAAAATAAACAAGGAATATAGAAATATAGATAAAGCAACAGATGTTCTTTCTTTTCCTATGTTTGAAAAAGACGAGTTAGTACAAAAGATAAAAGAAAAATCATTTGAACATGAAGATGTATTAGGAGATATAGTTATTTCAATACCAAAAGTTGAAGAACAAGCTAAGGAATATGGACATAGTTTTGAAAGAGAATTAAGTTATATGGTGGTTCATGGATTTTATCATTTAATGGGATATGATCATATTAAAGAAGAAGATAAAAAAGAAATGAGACCAAAAGAAGAAAAAATTTTAAACGATCTAAAGATTATAAGAAAATAAAGGAGGAACTATGGAAAAAGGTAGAACGAAAGTATTGATTGTATTATTAATAATAGTAATTATTGCAGCAGGAGGAACCTTGGCTTATAAATTGGTAAAGGATAAAAACAAAACACAAGAAGTAACAGGAGAAGAAAATGAAACTCCAATAATAACGAAAGAAGAAAAGAAAATTAAAATTTTTAGTGGAAATGATAGACCAATTGCTGTTATGATTGACAATCATAGTGATGCGTGGCCACAAGCAGGATTACAAGATGCTTATATGGTATATGAAATTATTGTTGAAGGCGGAGAAACTAGATTGATGGCATTATTCAAAGGTGCTGATGTTGATAAAATAGGACCAGTTAGAAGTGCAAGACATTATTTTATTGATTATGCAATGGAAAATGATGCAATATATACACATTTTGGACAGAGCCCTCAAGCTGCTAGTGATATAAAAAAATACAATATTAATGATATTAATGGTATAGCTGAAGATGGAACTACTTTTTGGAGAGTAAAAGATAAAGCTGCACCACATAATGCAGTTACAAGTACAAAAAAATTATTAGAATCAGCACAAAGTAAAAAATATAAAACAACATCAACAAAAGAAAGCGTATTAAGATATACAACAGATGAAGTGAATTTAGAAAATGGTCAAGGTGCTGTTAGTGTGACAATTCCACATTCAAATTTACAAACTGTAAAATATGTTTATAATGAAGAAAGCAAAGTTTATGAAAGATATGCTAGAAAAAAAGAACAAAAAGATTGGACAACAGGAAAAACAGTTACAACTAAAAATATCATAATTACTTTTTGCGATAACTACACATTAACTGACAGTGAAAATAAAGGTAGACAAGGTTTAAAAAATATTGGAACTTTTGATGGATATTATATTACAAATGGTAAAGCAATTAAAATAAAATGTATTAAAAATTCTAGAGAAGAAAAGACAATATATCAAGATTTAGATGGAAATATAATAAATGTAAATGATGGAAATACTTTTGTTAATATTTGTCCAATAAATAGTGATGTTATTTTAGAAGCTCCAGAGACAACTGACACAAATAATACTTAAAAAGGAGAAATAAAATGAATGTTTATGATACAGCTAATAAATTAGCAGGAGAAATAAAACAATCAGAAGAATATATGAATTATAAAATGGCTAAACAAGCATTAAGTTTAAATTCTAAATTGAAAGAACAGCTACAAGAATTTGAAAAAATAAGATATGAAGTACAAGTTGAATTAATGCAAACTGGAAAAAATAATGAAGAAAAATATAAAAAAATGCAAGATTCATATTCTGAACTTATACAAGATGCAGAGGCAAAAAGGTTTTTTGAGGCAGAAACAAAATTTAATATTCTTATAGCAGATGTCAATAAGATAATTGGAGAAGCAATAAGTGACGTAATATAATAAAAAATAGGATTGTATATAAATAACTTTTTAAATATTAATGTTTAAAGAGTGTGATAAATATGGAATTTATAATTATAGCAATAATAGCTGTTATATTAAGCGTAATTTTAGGAATTTTATTTGGTTATAATTTAAAAAAAGTGAAAAAAATAACTGAAAATAAGGAATTGGATGAAAAGATAAAAAAGTATCCTAATAATATAGAAATTTGTAAAAGTTTTTTAAAAAAATTAAATAATGAAAAAGTGAAAGTTGAAGAAAACAGCGATAATGAAGCTAGTTTATATATTGCAGTAACAAATAAAATATTGATTGCAAATATATCTAATACTTATACTAGGATACAAACAATAGCACATGAATGTTTACATTCAGTGCAAAACAGAAAGATATTAATGTTTAATTTTATATTTTCTAATATATACATATTATACTATATAACAATATGTGTGCTAGCGATTTTTAAGATATTACCAAATAAACTAGTATTTTTAAGCATATATTTATTACTTAGTTTGGTATATTACATGGTAAGAATTTATTTAGAAAATGATGCTATGATAAATGCTAAATATTTAGCAAAAGAATATATGGAAGAGATTAAAATATCTTCAAAAGAAGAAATTAATAAAATTGTAAAAGAATTTGGAAAAATAAACGATATAGGAATTAGATGTGTTAATTATAAATTTTTCCTGAATATTATAGTAAAATTATTAATATTTTTAGGAATATGTATAGTAAGATAGAAAAAAGTAGAGTTTGTAACTCTACTTTTATTTGTGGTTTAATAATAAATTTAGTATTTCTGGATAAATAGATTTTGCGTTTTTATTCCAATTATCAACAATTCTTTTGGCTCTTTCTCTAGAACCAGCAAAAGTTTTAACTTCAAAGATTGTTTCACTATTTTCTACAATTTTACATTTTATTGTGTAATTATTTTCATCTTTAGGAATGAATTCAGCGATAATAGAAGATTCTTCTTCAATTGATGCAAATTCTTTCTTGAAAATATTATCTGCCTTTAATTTCATTATTCCTGGTAATACATCTTTTGTAAGAATATATGCAGTTTTTCCTTCAGAAGTAATTCTTATAAATTGTTCTTCTTCTTTTGTGTGTATACCTACTAACTTTGAATCAATTAAATCTGTTAAAATTTGTTTAAAATAGAAGTAATTAATGTTATTAATGGAAGTGATTATTTTAAACAAATCATCTTGTCTAATGTCATTATCAATTAGATTTAATATATATAAAATAAGAACCTTATTTTCAGCCAAAGCAGTAGCATTATCTGAATTTGAACTCATAAATAGCACTCCTTACTTTGTTTTGTTTTTGGCATTATATCATATTTTACAAAAAAAGTAAAATAATTGGAAAAAATATTTTAAAATAACTTAAATAGTGATATAATATTTGAGCAAGAAATAAATTAATAATATATTTTTAAGAAAGGAAGTTATAATTTATGAAAAAAGGAAAAGTCGTTTTAGTAGGAACAGGTTTTGTTGGAATGAGTATGGCATATTCTATGCTTAATAAAGGAGGAGTTAATGAACTTATTTTAATTGATATTGATAAAGATAAAACTATAGGAGAAGAAATGGATTTATCACATGGACTACCATTTGCACCACAAAAAATGGTAATAAAAGCTGGAGATTATTCTGATTGCAAAGATGCACAAGTAGTAGTAATAACTGCTGGAATTGCACAAAAACCAGGACAAACAAGATTAGAATTAGCAGAAGTTAATACAAAAATAATGAAGCAAATTACAGAAAGCATAATGAAGAGTGGATTTGATGGTATTATTATAGTAGCAAGTAATCCAGTGGATCTAATGACATATGTTGTTGCAGAAGTATCAGGACTTCCTAAAAATAGAGTAATAGGTTCAGGAACAGTTTTAGATACTGCAAGACTTCGTTATTTAATGGCAGATTATTTAAAAATATCAAGTAAAAATATTCATGCTTATATTATGGGAGAACATGGAGACTCTTCATTTGTTCCATGGGATCATGCATATGTTGGATGTAAAAAAGTAAAAGATGTTATGAAAGATAATAATCATCCTATGGAAGATTTGGAAAAAATTCATAAAGGAGTAGTTGATGCAGCTTATGAGATAATCGAAAAGAAAAAGGCTACTTATTATGGAATAGGAATGGCATTAAGCAGATTAGTAAAAGCGGTTTTAGACAATGAAAATTCTATTTTAACAGTATCAACTTATTTGAAAGATGGACAATATGGACAAGATGATATTTATATTGGTGTTCCTGCGATTATTAATAGTAATGGAGTAAGAGAATTAGTAGAATTGAATTTAAACGAAACAGAACAAGCTAAATTAAATAATAGTTGCAAATTAATAAAAGAAATGAGAGAACAATCAATAGAAAAAATTATAAAGGGATAAAAGAAGATGATTGTCATCTTCTTTTTTATGCAATTAGTGTTGGTTAATATATCAGCAATGTTACAGGGGGAATAATGAAAGATATATTTAAAGTAGCGATGTTACAAATGGAGAGAAGTAGTGATATAAATAATAATATTAAAAAAGGAATAAAATTTTGTAAGAATGCAAAATTGATGGGAGCGGATATTGCTGTATTTCCAGAAATGTGGAGCAACGGATATGAAATATTATTTAGAGGTCTTTTAAAAAATCAAAAGGATTTAGATATGAATAAAGTAAAAAGATGGCAAGATGAGGCAATAGATGATTCTAGTGAATATATAACAACATTTATTGATCTTGCAAAACAATTAGAAATAGCAATAGCAATAACATATTTGGAAAAAAATGATAAAGGGAAACCTAAAAATACAGTAATGATAATAGATAGAAAAGGAAATGTTATATTAAAATATTCCAAAGTACATACAGTGGATTTTAAAACAGAATTTTTTACAGAACCAGGAACAGAATTTAAAACTGCAATATTAGATTATGGCGAAGGTAAAGTGAATTTAGGAACGATGATATGCTATGATAGAGAATTTCCAGAAAGCGCAAGAATATTAATGATAAAGGGTGCTGAAATAATAATAGTTCCAAATGCATGCCTTATGACAAATATAAGATTAGAACAGTTAAAAGTAAGGGCTTATGAAAATATGCTAGGAATTGTTACTGTTAACTATTCAAATTTAAAAGGTAGATCTTCTGCATATAGCCCTATAGTTAGAGATGTTAACAGAGATGAATGTAATAGTGAAATAATTGTAATGAATGAAAATGAAGGAATATCAATTGCAGAATTTAATTTATCTCAAATTAGAGAATATAGAAGAAGAGAATTTCATGGTGATACATATAGAAAACCATATGCATATAAAGAGCTACTTTCAAATGAAGTACAAGAAATATTTAAAAGAGAAGATTCTAGAAGATGGAAAAATATATGAAATTCTAAATTATCAAAAAACTACTAATTTATTTAAAATAAAAATGGAAGAAGGTATATTTCTTAAGTTTATGGTTGAAAGAATTATAGAAATGTAGTAAAATAAATAGGAATCAAAGTATTCAACAGGCTCATTTAATTAAAGGAGGACAGCATTTATGGAAAGACATTATGACTGTGAAGCATGCCAAAATAAAAATTGCAATATTTGTCCTGCATGTGGAAGAAATCCATCAATGAGGGACACAACAGACAGTTATAGAAATAGTGTGAAAAATGGTTACTATTCTAGTTCTATAATTGAAAAGAGAGACAAAGATGGAAATTTTATAGGGTATGCGTATAACAAACCTGGAGAATAACAGTCAAAGCTAGATTAGTTTCTAATCTAGCTATTTTTTTCCCAATTTAATAATAAATACATATTATCTATATATGTTAAATGATAGTGATAAAGAGATAGAGTGAATAATACTGAAATAATTGTCAACAATTAATAACAAATTCACTGAAAATATAGGTTTAAAATAGATATGTCACAAGAAGATTGAAAATAAAATATTGAAAAGAGAGCACAAAAATGATATTGTTTAAATGACCAAAAATAAACATATCGGAGGTGCTCTCTTATGGGTAATAATATCACAGATAGATTAAAATATAAAGAGTCAGTAGTAAAATTTTCAAA
>ERZ837910.165-NODE-165-length-102325-cov-23.614217_pt1 | contig 102325 bp, 78 predicted proteins | sample MGYA00519940_ERZ837910 | MGnify/ENA primary metagenome ERZ837910 (study PRJEB31850, sample SAMEA3708825) | human gut metagenome | biome: human gut; feature: human-associated habitat; material: faeces | place: China | collected 2014 ... | reverse complement strand
TCCATCGCTGACGGCTTCTATTACGATATCGACCGCGATGAGCCGGTAACATCCGATGACCTCGCAAAGATCGAAGCTGAGATGAAGAAGATCATCAAAGAAGCTCTTCCGTTAGAGCGCTTCGAGCTTCCGAGAGCACAGGCAATCGAACTCATGAAAGAAAAGAATGAGCCGTACAAAGTAGAGCTCATCGAGGATCTTCCGGAAGATGCAGAAATCAGTTTCTATCAGCAGGGTGAGTTCGTTGATTTATGTGCAGGCCCACATCTGATGACAACAAAGCCGGTAAAAGCAATCAAGCTTACAAGTCTTGCAGGTGCTTACTGGAGAGGAAATGAAAAGAACAAGATGCTTACAAGAATTTATGGTATTTCTTATCCTAAGAAAGCACAGCTTGATGAGTATCTTACAATGTTGGAAGAAGCTAAAAAACGTGATCACAGAAAACTCGGTAAAGAGCTTGGACTCTTTATGATGTGTGAAGAAGGACCGGGATTCCCATTCTTCCTTCCAAAGGGAATGGTTCTTAAGAATACACTGCTTGATTACTGGAGAGAAATCCATAAAAAAGCTGGTTATGTAGAGATTTCCACTCCGATCATCCTGAATCGCAAGCTCTGGGAGACTTCCGGACACTGGGATCATTACAAAAACAACATGTATACAACTGTGATCGATGAAGAGGATTACGCAATTAAACCAATGAACTGTCCGGGCGGCGTTTTAGTATACGCTTCTGAGCCACGTTCCTACCGTGATCTGCCGCTGCGTATGGGTGAGCTTGGTATCGTTCATCGTCATGAGAAATCTGGTCAGCTTCATGGTCTGATGCGTGTACGCTGTTTCACACAGGATGATGCACATATCTTCATGACACCGGAGCAGATCAAGGACGAGATCAAGGGCGTTGTACACCTGATCAACCAGGTATATTCCCTGTTTGGGTTCAAATATCACGTAGAGCTGTCCACCCGTCCGGAAGACAGCATGGGAAGTGATGAAGATTGGGAGATGGCAACCGAAGGCTTGCGTTCCGCTCTGGAAGAGCTGGGACTGCCGTATGTGGTAAACGAGGGCGATGGCGCATTCTATGGACCGAAGATCGACTTCCATCTGGAAGATTCTATCGGAAGAACCTGGCAGTGTGGTACCATCCAGCTTGACTTCCAGCTTCCACAGCGATTTGAATTAGAGTACACCGGAGCAGACGGCGAGAAACATCGTCCGATCATGATTCACCGTGTTGTATTTGGTTCCATCGAGCGTTTCATCGGTATCTTGATCGAGCACTTCGCGGGTGCATTCCCAACCTGGCTGGCACCGGTACAGGTAAAGATTCTTCCGATCTCTGACAAATACGCAGATTACAGCAAGGAAGTTCTGGACAAGCTGACCGAGGCTGGCATCCGTGCAGAGATGGATACACGTTCCGAGAAGATCGGCTACAAGATCCGCGAGGCACAGACCCAGAAGATCCCGTACATGCTGGTTGTTGGACAGAAAGAGGAAGAAGAGAAGACCGTTTCCGTCCGCAGCCGTTTTGCGGGTGACGAGGGCGCAAGCAGTGTAGAGAGCTTCATCGAGTCTATCCAGAAGGAGATCGAAGAGAAAAACCTGCGTGAGACTGTGAAAGCAGACGAAGCTAAATAATTTTGAAAAATTAAAAAATCAGGCAGACGCATCTGTGAGATAAAATCATGGATGCGTTTGTTTTAGTTTGCACGAATAAATCCAAAAAAGAAGCAGATACTACTCCTGAATCTAAAAACCAGTAACTGTTCACAGGCAGGAATTTTCTGAACTGAAAATTCCGTACGATACAGTTCTGGTTGCAGATTTTGCCGATTTGGAATGCGAAGTATCGGCAAAATCCCGTTACTGGTCATACATGTGTGAACAGCAACGAAAACCATGACACATTGAAAAGTGTATCGCTGAAAAGTTTGACGGCTGGATGCCGGAGGAGACTTTCGGTGATGCATGTCAGAAAACAGGAGGAAAAATCATGACAAAACTGGATTGTAGTGTAACCGGATGTATGCACAATGCGGAAAACTGCTGCTGTAAAAATACCATTCTGGTAGAAGGAAAGACGGCGCAGGATAAATGCGATACCTGCTGTGGCAGCTTCGACGAGAAGAAAGGCGGCACATTCCGCAACCTTTTTAAAACACCGGAGAGCCGTCTCGAAGTAGAGTGCGAGGCAACGAACTGTGTTTATAATACAGACCGCCGGTGCAGCGCGGAACACATCGGAATCACCGGAGGCAATGCGACAGTTTCTATGCAGACGGAATGTTCGAGTTTCCAGAAACGGTGACTGATGCGGTTTTCTTTTTTAATAGAAGAAAGATTGCATAAATATTCGAAATAAAAAATGCCGCCGGATATGGAAAATTCTGTCAGGAAGGAAGCAAAACCGGGCAGAGGTAATGATATCCGGCGGTAGTTTTTAGTATGTCCGTAAATGTATTTGCGTACGTTGCCGTCATTTGCGCAACACGTGAACCATATTTAAAAATCATTTGTAAATCTTCTCAAAAATCTCGAAAAAACCGGTTGACATTCCAAAGAAACCATAGTATACTAACAAAAGTTGTGAGGAAACAACTTTACGAAGACAGGAAAGCAGGTTATCTACCTCACCTCAGCACGAGCAAGTGACTGTGGGTTCATAAATTTGAGAAATTTCCTATATTGGATTTCCTATTATGAGTAAGTGGATGGTCTGTACTGTTCACTTATTTTTTTTGACACTGAATCAACCAAAATCATCACATATCATGGGGGTGCACGACTATTAGCGAGTTAATGATTAACGAACAGATTAGAGACAGAGAGGTACGACTCATCGGAGAAGATGGTCAGCTTGTTGGAATAATGTCATCCAGGGATGCATACAAGATGGCTCAGGATGCAGGACTTGATCTTGTGAAGATAGCACCTAAGGCACAGCCACCGGTGTGCAAGATAGTTGACTATGGTAAGTATCGTTATGAGCAGGCCAGAAAAGAGAAAGAGGCCAAGAAGAAGCAGAAGACCATGGAAGTCAAGGAAGTCAGACTTTCACCGAACATCGATGCGAATGACCTTAATACCAAGATCAATCAGGCAAGAAAATTCCTTGAGCATGGCGATAAGGTTAAGGTTACACTGCGATTCAGGGGAAGAGAGCTTGCGCATGTAGAGCAGTCAAAGGTTATTCTTGACAACTTTGCTGAGAAGCTTGCAGAGATAGCAGTTATCGATAAGCCTGCTAAGTTTGAAGGAAGAAGCATGATAATGTTTTTAACACAAAAGCGTTAAATTATTATAGACATATAATTCAAGGAGGAAGTAAGTAAAATGGCTAAATTAAAGACAAAAAGAGCAGCAGCTAAGCGTTTCAAGAAAACAGCTAACGGCGGTTTAAAGAGATCTAAAGCTTATAAGAGTCATATCTTAACAAAGAAGACCACTAAGAGAAAGAGAAATCTTAGAAAGGCTACAATGACAGACGCAACAAACGAGAAGGTAATGAAGAAGATATTACCTTATATCTAATAGATCAGGAGGAAGAAAACCAATGGCAAGAGTTAAAGGCGGAATGAACGCAAAGCAGAAGCACAATAAGGTATTAAAGCTTGCAAAGGGCTACAGAGGAGCAAGAAGCAAGCAGTATAGAGTAGCAAAGCAGTCAGTTATGAGAGCACTTACATCTTCATACGCTGGCAGAAAGCAGAGAAAGAGACAGTTCAGACAGCTCTGGATCGCTCGTATCAACGCAGCAGCAAGAATGAACGACATCTCATACAGCAAGCTTATGCATGGTCTTAAGCTGGCAGGTGTTGACATCAACAGAAAGATGCTCTCAGAGATGGCTATCAGCGATGCTGAGGGATTTGCAAAGCTTGTTGAGGTTGCAAAGGCACAGTTATCATAATATAGAATCTTCTATATATAAGTAAAAAGAACCGGATGTGGTATAAACTTACACATCCGGTTCTTTTGTTGCGCGAAAAGGTTTTATAATTCGGAGGCGTATGCTATAATTATAGAGGTTAAGGGGATGACCAATGAGAGTAAAGACACAGAGTAGGAGGCACATATGTTCGTAGAGAGAATAACAAAGGATCAGATGAAGATGTTTCTTGAGACTTTTGCTTGCTGTAGTGAGCAGAAGAACCTCGTTATGAGACTTAACTATGCAGGAAAGGAACCGTATCTGGATGTGACCAGGTTCAGCAATGGTCTGGTATATACTGATTCATATTATGATTTTGACAGTACATACTGCAGTAATCTTTGGAATAAGTTTCTGTATACACAGTTCACACATGAGTATTACACAGCGTTCAAGGAGTACCTTATGAAGGATGTGGACAGAAAGCTCACTAATATGATAAAAATCTGAAAAAAGTTGTTGACTTTGTATTCGATAGATGGTATTATCTTATTCGTTGGTGACGAGCACAGAAGTCGACATCACATAAATATGCGGGAGTGCTGGAATTGGCAGACAGGCTAGACTAAGGATCTAGTGCTGGAAACGGCGTGTGGGTTCAAGTCCCATCTCCCGCATTTTTTATTTCGAGAGAAAGCTTAAAACATAAGCTTTCTCTTTTTTTTAACTAATATTAACTCCCGGGAGATTTCCTTGATATATGGGCTGACAGGGGGTAGAATCAAATATATTCATAAAAACAGGAGGAATATAGCGTGTCAAAAGCGATATTCAATAAGAAGGTTCTGGCGGCAGCGATTGCCGGTCTGATGTCCGTGTCGCTGGTTGGTTGCGGAGGCAGTACCGGTGGACAGACAGGAAGTTCCAGAATAAATATAGAGCCGTATAGCAAGGTGGAATTCAATACGGATCAGGTTAAGAGCGGAGATATCCAGTCCTCATTAACATTGGAGCTCAAGCCTGATGGTTACAGCAGCAATGATTACTCGATACAGCAGTCTGACTACAAGGTTCAGGAGGTCAAGGTAAAAGAGGGCGATAAGGTGGCCAAAGGCGATGTGATGATCCAGTTTGAGGCCAAGGATATCCAGAAGACCATAGATCAGTATACGGATCAGAAGGAGCGGGATCAGCTTCTTATAGACCATTACAACAGGCTGGCGAGCATAGACAGCAGCCAGGATTACTCCAGTGACATATCCGCGGCGAAGGAGGATATGGATCTGGCGGATACATACATCAAAGAGCAGAACGAGAGAATGAAGGAGTATCAGGTCATTGCAGACAAGAACGGAACAGTGACTTATGTCAACTCAGATCTGCAGTATGGATATGTCACAGCGGGTGATACGCTCATAACGGTGGATTCGGGTTCGTCTGATTATGTATCAGAGACTGCGGATTCATACGAATTCAAGGAGGGGCAGACCTACGATGCTGATTTTCAGGAGGCAACATTTACACTGAAGCTCACGAAGTGTGAGAAGTATACAAGCTCTGCCACCGGAGAGGAGATGCAGAAACTTACATTTCAGCCTGTCAGTGATATGACCGGAGTGACCGAAGCGGATACCCTCAAGATGGTCATAGATAAGCCGGTTGTAAAGAACGTTGTATATGTGAATAAAAAGGCTGTGTTTGACGGCTCGGGTGAGAAGAAGTATGTGTACACTGTAAATGAGGACGGATACAGGAATGCGGTAGAAGTTACCGTTGGAGATACGGTGGATGATTATACAGTTATCAAATCAGGACTGAAGGCCGGAGAGCAGGTGGTGATAAATTGATGAGACAGAATATTATGCATAAAGGCAGCACACGGACAAAAAAGAATATGACCGCCAGAATAGCATGCCTGGTAATGTCATTTGTCATGGCAGGAGGAATGGCGGGCTGTGGCAAGGAGAACAGCGAGAAGGTTCCTGAGCTCGTTGAACCTGTAAGTACAAACGAGGCATACAGACCGGTCACATATGGAGATATAGGCAAAAAGGTCATCAAGACCGGAACGATAGTCCCAACTGACTATTGTTATTACTATGACACATCTGTGACTCTGTCAAAGGTGTATGTGAATGTGGGCGATGAGGTCAAGAAGGACACGGTTCTTGCAGAGACCGACAGCAATGCATCCACAGCATCGGGAGACGATGGCAGTGGTACAGATTCAGGCTCAATAGTGGATGATTCTTCAACATCGATGGATGGGGACGACAGCTCGGGAGCTGATTCCCAGGATGTGAAGAAGTATTCACATGAGATCAAGCAGAAGATATATGAGCAGAATCAGGCTGAACTGGACTGGAAGATAAAGGCGTGCGAAGAGATCGGTGATTCAAAGGGCGCTGCAGAGGCCAGAACAGAAAAAGCCATAAATGAGGAGAACAACAGGTACGATAATCTTTTATATGAGTATGAGCAGAAAAAGCTCACACAGCAGGACGAGGATGAGGACAAGGTCAAGCAGAGCGGAACGCTCAAGGCAGACCGTCCGGGCACGGTAACATACGCCAAGAAGATAAGCGGCAGTGAGAATACTGTCGGCGGCGGTGAGAACGTGGTCGTGGTTTCAGATTACAGTGATCCATATATAGAGATAACCGGTGAGAGCTTCAAGAAGAATACATACAGCATGTATAAGAACATGTACACTGTGATAAATGGAAAGCAGTATGACATAGTGCCATACAACTACACCAATCAGGAGATAGCTGTGGCACAGAGCAAGTCAAGTCTTCCATACACAAGATTTAAGCTCAAGGGTGTGAAGGATGCAGATAAGATCCTCAGCGTGGGCAACACGGTGTCACTGTATTTCAGTACATCCGATGCAAAGGACGTACTCACAGTGGGAAATGATTCCATATACGAGGAGAACAACCAGAAATTTGTATATGTCAAGACAGATTCCAGTGAGAAGGAGCGCAGGGATATAGAGACCGGTGCCAGCGACAATAACTACACAGAGGTAGTCAGCGGACTCAAGGAAGGCGATCTTGTCTACTACGCTTCAGATGCGGTTATGCCTAGTGATTACACAGAATACACGGTGGCACTCGATTCATATACGAAGACAGCAACGGTGAAGAGCGATTCGTTCTCGGTGGAGGACCTCAACAGTGTCAGCTACACTGCACCATGCGATGGACGCTTCGCGTCACTCAACGTCAAGAAGGGCCAGAAGGTTAAGAAGGGGGATGTGCTGTTTGTCATTGACAGTGGCGGCGGAACAGCGGCGGTCAAGGATATAGATAACCAGATCAGCGAGGAGAACCAGACTTACAGTTCGGATCTCAAGGATTTTGATGATCAGATAAATGAGCTTACAAATGAGATCACGAGATACCAGAAGGGTAAGGTGGCAACGCCGACGGATGCAGAGAACACTCTCTACATGGCGGAGCAGCTCGTGTGCCAGAGAAATGTTGTTACATACAACAAGGATCTTAGGATATATACACACAATGCAACCATCAAGAGCTTAAACGCACAGAGAGAAAAGCTCAACAAGAACAATGATGGAAGCGGAAAGATAACTGTCTACGCTGACCAGGCGGGAACAGTCCTCTCGGTTGGCGCGAAGACTGATGTGGCTGTCAAGGAAGGTGCAAATGTACTCACAGTCGGAAGCAACGACAATGTGATCCTGGCGATATCCATATCAGAGGGAAAACTTGCTGTAAACCAGAAGGTTTCAATATCAAATAAGAACAACAGCGGTAAGAAGATAAGCGGAGTGTGTGTCGGAAGCACCGGAGACAGCTCCAAGTCATATATCAGTACTGATTCAGAGGGCGGGGTTCACGTAACCAAGTGTTCAGGCAGTGATGAACTGAAGTATTATATAAAGGTTGATGATGCAAGCTTTTACAAGAAGCCGAAGTCATATCAGGTCAGCTACCCGACAAAGTCCTATGAGAACGTAGTCATGATACCTAACAACATGATCTATCATGAGACGAGCAAGAACAATTCAAATGAGTATGACTATGTATGGCTCATCAAGGATGATGAGATTATAAAGCAGTATGTCACTCTCGGCGAGGCAGACAAGACCAAGACGGTTATACTGTCAGGTCTTTCAGAGGGCGATGTCATAGCTAAGGAATCAGGAGCAACATCCACCGGTGGCTCATCGAGTTCATCAGATGGTTCCGATAATTCAAAGTCAGGCGCAGACAGCCAGTCGGATGGCGGATCGGATTCATCTGGCGGAGATGCGACAACAGCAGAGTAGCAGAGAGGAGATATAATGTTTAAATTTTTATCACATAAATTATTGAACAAGAAGTGGTTAAATGCATGTCTCCTGCTTGGAATCATATTGCTGGTGGCTGTTGCATCGTGCAACCCAATGTTCAAAAACGGAGCGCTGGATATGCTCATGTCGTCCAAGTTTGACGCGGCGATGGTAGAGCAGAACAAGTATCCGGCAACTATCGGCAGATCAGGCTCATGCGCGGTAGACGATTATGCCGATGCCGATGCAGTGCTTGGCAGGATCGGCAAATATGAGGACATGTGGAACTACTACATGGAGATAGATGCTCTGCAGAAGCAGACCAGCCTGTCACTTCAGGCGGGTTACACCCAGAGCAACCTGAATCACAGGACCAGCTTCAACATGACATATATGCCACAGATAGAGGATCATGTGAACATAACATATGGAACGTCACTCGAGGATGCCAAGACAGAGGATGGTGTGTATCCGTGTATCATCTCACAGAGAAACCTTGACAAATACGGCCTTGTCGTTGGAGAGGTATTCAGCATAGATACCGGACTCAGCGATGCCGTTGACACACAGGGCAATCCTATGAAGTATCAGATCGTAGGTGTATTTGAGGAGAAGGATTACTCAGACAGCTTCTGGTATGACCAGCTTGCAGATCTCGACAGCGAGGTATATGTGAAGAAGGATGACTTCAACGACATGATAGGCAAGTACGGCTTCCTCACAATATACTACGTGGATCACGTCATGCTTGACTACTCACAGATAACACACAAGAATGCCATGGACACGCTGTATTATCTCCAGTCATTTGAGAAGTCAGATAAATATTTTGAGCAGAATTTCAGCAGTGTGCTCATAGATTATAAAGGCGATGCAAGAACCATCGGTATAATCATATGGGTTCTGGAGCTCCCAATACTGGTTCTGCTTCTGGCATTCATTTACATGGTATCAAGTCAGATACTTGAGATGGAGGATGGAGAGATCGCCATGCTCAAGAGCCGTGGTACCAGCACGAAGCAGGTTCTCGGAATATACCTTGGACAGTCGGCAATACTGTCGGCGATAGCCATAGTGATAGGAATCCCTATAGGATATCTTCTGTGTAAGCTTGCGGCAAGCACGGATTCGTTCCTGCAGTTTGGATTTAAGGATACACATTTCTATGGAGTAGATCCGTGGATGATAGTATACAGTCTGGCTGCCGCTGTTATAGCTATATTATTTGTGACACTTCCGGTGTTCAAATACGCCAAGAACTCCATAGTGGAGCAGAAGAGCAGAACAGGAAAAGTAAATTACAAGCCATTCTGGGAGAAGTTCTTTGTGGACGTCATCCTTGTGACACTTTCAATATACCTCCTGTACAATTACAACAAGCAGAAATCGACGATAGCACTCGATATACTTGCGGGTTCAAGACCTGATCCGGTCATCTTCCTGAACTCCTCACTCTTTATATTTGCAGTGGGACTTCTGGTGCTCAGACTCATCAAATACCTGATAAGACTGATATACAGGATCGGAAGAAAGAGATGGTCACCGGCTGTGTACGCATCATTCCTGCAGATCACACGTACGGTCAAGAAGCAGGGATTCATATCAGTGTTCCTTGTAATGACAATAGCCATGGGTATGTTCAACTCGAACATGGCAAGAACCATAAATAAGAACAAGACACAGCGAATAGATTACAATCTGGGAACGGATCTTGTGGTACAGGAGCAGTGGACCAGAGGAACATACATAGACAAAGACAAGAAGACCCACTGGTATTACACAGAGCAGGATTTTGAGAGATTTACAAAGCTCGAGGACAGCCTGTGTGACAAGGTGACAAGAGTCATATACGACGACAATGCCGTCATAAAAGCGGGCGGCGAGGAGTTGGCGGGCAGCGTACTCATGGGTATCAACACCAAGGAGTTCGGTGAGACGGCCAGACTGCAGAGCGGACTCAACAAGGAGCACTGGTACAATTACCTGAATGATCTTGCAACAGTGTCGAATGGAGTCATCATTTCATCAAACCTTGCAAAGAAGTACAATATAAAGGTTGGAGATTCCATAAACTATGCGAGATACAGTCCTATTGCAAGCAAGGAGAAGGAGGAGATCGCATCTCCTAGCGGAACGGTATGTGCCATAGTGGATGCATTCCCGGGATTCCAACAGTATGTGTATGAGAAGGATTCCGAGGGAGAGATGCAGGAGGTGGAGAGATACCTCGTAGTTGCCAACTATGCATATGTTGTTGGTGCATTCAGTCAGACACCATACCAGGTATGGATGCATCTCAAGGATGGTGTGGACTACAAGGATGTACTTCAGGCACTCAGTGATGAGGATGTCAATATAGTGCAGTATGAGAGTGTGGATAAGGATGTGTCAGAGATGCAGGAGTCACCTCTGGTGCTCATAACAAATGGTCTGTTCTCACTGTCATTTATCATAGCGATCATACTTTGTACGGTGGGATTCCTGATATACTGGATAACATCCATCAAACAGAGAGAACTTCTGTTTGGTATCTACAGAGCTATGGGTATGAGCATGCGTGAGATCAACAAGATGCTCATAAATGAGCAGATATTCAGCTCGGTACTTGCCAGTCTGGCGGGATACGGAGTCGGTGCTGCGGCTACGGCGCTTTTCGTCAAGCTGGTTGCCGTGGTTTATCTGCCGGAATCACACAACATAGCGATATCGATAGCTGTGGATCCTTACGACATCATAAAGCTCACAGCGGTTGTTGTATTTATGTTTGTTGTATGTTTCGTAGTCATAAGAACTATATTGAAGAAGATGAATATAACACAGGCATTAAAGCTGGGGGAGGATTAATCTATGGATGAAATTATGATAGAGGCACATGGAATCAAACGCTGTTTCAGACTTGGAAGCGGAGAAGATTTCTATGCACTCAAGGGAATAGATATAACAGTCCCGGCTGGAAAGCTCACTATACTCAAAGGTCGTTCAGGATCGGGTAAGACGACACTGCTCAATATCCTGAGCGCGCTGGATGAGCCTACTGAGGGCGAAGTGATAGTCGGCGGCCACGTGTACAGCGAGATGAACGAGAAGGAAAAGGAGAAGCTGAGAAGATACAATATAGGATTTGTATTCCAGTCGGTTGCCCTGATCCCGATTATGAGTGCGTATGAGAACGTCGATTTCGGACTCAGACTTGCGGAATATGAGGGCAACAGGGATGCCCGTATAAAAGAGGTGCTCGATCTGGTGGGACTGTCATCCAGAATGACGCATTTCCCAAATCAGATGTCAGGTGGTGAGCAGCAGAGAGTTGCCATAGCCAGAGCGGTGGCTCATAAGCCAAAGGTAATATTTGCGGATGAGCCTACAGGAGCCCTTGATACGGCTTCGGGACTTGCAGTCATGAAGCTGTTCCAGGAGCTGGTGTACAAGGAAGGAATAACGATAGTCATGACGACACATGATCCGAAGCTTATGGAGCTCGGTGATGTAGTATATGAGATAGAGGATGGTGAGATAGTTGAGCGATAAGCATTTATTCAGAAAAAAGAAGAACGATGCTGTGGAGCCTGAAACTATAGCACCGGGTGTGGAGACACAGGACATGGAGAACACGGATGGCCAGGAGACGCAGGAGTTCGTGTACGGCATGGATCTTCAGGAAGACGAGGGCACTGACAGCGGGAAAGCCGTGGAAGCAGATCCTGAGGCTGGCACAGATAAAGAAGCCGGCGGGGAGCGCCTTGGTTCTGAGGAGAATATCATAGAGTGTGACAGCCTTGTCAAGATATACAAGACTGACGATGTGGAGGTCATGGCTCTTCAAGGCCTGGAGCTCAACATCAAATACGGCGAGCTCATGGCGGTCATCGGAAAGTCGGGATCAGGAAAGTCCACACTCCTCAATATGATCGGAGGACTTGAGAGACCTACGGCCGGAAAGCTGTATGTCGACGGCAAGGATCTGTTTGCGATGACGGATAAGGAGCTTGTGGAGTACAGAAAGCACACTGTAGGATTTGTGTGGCAGAAAAACTCCAGAAACCTTCTGCCATATATGACAGCCATAGAGAATGTTCAGGTACCTATGTACTTCGACAAGAGCAACAAGGAAGACAAGTATGCAAGAGCCCATGATCTGCTCTGCAGAGTGGGACTTGAGGACAAGATAAATTCATATCCATCTCAGATGTCAGGTGGTGAGCAGCAGAGAGTTGCCATAGCCATAGCCCTTGCGAATAATCCGAAGATACTTCTTGCGGATGAGCCTACAGGAGCCGTGGACAGCAAGACATCCAACATGATACAGGATCTGTTCAGAAAGCTGAACGAAGAGCTCGGGATAACGATAATCATAGTTACACATGATATAAGTCTTGCAAATAAGGTGGGACGTGTGGTTATGATTGCGGACGGCAAGATTAGCACAGAGAAGATCATGAAGGAATCTTACAAGGACAGAATGAACGAGCTGACGACAGATGGCTTCTCATCTGATGATTCACATGAGGAGTTCTCGATACTCGATAAGGCGAATCGTGTACAGATAAGCCCTGATATGCTGGCTGCTGCCGGAATCGACAGCAATAAGGTCAAGGTTCAGGTTGTTGACGGCAAGGTCATCATCACAAAAGAGTGATAGCAGATGGTGTTGTGTCAGCGGGGAAAATATATTATAATTACTTCAATTAAGTAAGGAAAGGTTGGTATTTTATATGAGAAAAGCGGGTTACAAAAAAGCAGCGGCGCTGCTTTTGGTGACATCACTTGTGGCAGGAACTGCGCTCACAGGATGTGGCAAGAAGAAGGTGGATTACAACATGGGAGACGACGAGAACGGCGGTGGCGGCGGTAAGCTGGCATCAAGACTCGACGTACCAGAGTCATACAATGGCAAGCTTGAGGGTATCAATGCAGATACAGGTCTCACAGATGTATCCATAAATGCCACAGAGATAGAGGTGCCTGACACAGATAAGATGTCAGTGCTTTACTATGAGCTTAACAATGTAGACAATGACTACAAGAAGCGTGTGTGCGAGAATATATTTGACGTGAGCGCAGGCGTATATGTATATAACTGGGATAAGCCGTACAAGGAGGATATACAGAGAGAGATAGATTCACTTCAGTCCATGATGGAACAGGCTACATCGGATGATGATAAGAGCTATTATGAGGATTACATGAAGTCACTTAAGGATCAACTCAAGACAGCGTCTGATACGAGAGAGGGAGCCGGAGATTACAGTGGAGACACATTCATCGGATCTGTAGGGGACAACGAGTTCATGGTAACATTCTATGGAAGTGGCGATGACATGTCCACAGGCGGCGGATTCTCACTGGATTACTATCCATCGGATCAGCTTATACAGTACAGACCTAAGGATGGCGCAACAAGTGTATACTGCTACAGCAGTGAATATTCTGACGAGGAGGCTTCCGCAAACACAGCTTCCATCAGTGCGGCAGATGCTGAGCAGAAGGGAACAGATTTCCTTGCATCATGTGGAATCTCAGATGTCATAGAGACAAGTAATTTTGATCTGCTGTGGGATTACAGCGATGCATCAAACAGCACAGTTGCCGCAGAGAAGAATGGTTACATGGTAACATATAAGCGTTCTGTGGACGGCGTGGCTCCATATACACCTAATATATACGGCCTTGACACACTCGCAACAAGTGATGAAACGTGGTATGACACCATGGATGAGACATTCCAGCTCGGCATTGATGACAATGGACTTATCTCAGCATATTGCCTTGATTCCTTCAGAGCAACAGGAGACAAGAAGGACAATGTTGATCTTATAAGCTGGGATGATGCACTCAAGAAGCTTCCGGAGGCTGTAAATAAGTATTACACAGACAACAAGACACAGTACAGCACCATTGAGTTCAACGATGTAAGACTTACATACTACAAGCTCAAGGATGGAGATAAGTACACATACAGCCCTGTATGGGTATTTGCACAGTGCGACAAGATGGAGGATGGAAGCCTCGATAAGGATTATCCAATACAGCTCATCATGTTAGATGCTACCACAGGAGATATGATAGATCTTAAGGATGTCCTGAACCAGCAGACATATGATTCATCTGTAGTTGATTCTGTTATTGACAGTGATTCAGATTTTGATATAAGTGACGACAGCCTCATTGATGAGACTGATATAACTGATACTGACGATGCAGACAGCAGTGATGAGTCAAGCGCAGATGCGATTGATATCGGAGATGCTGATATCGACATGGGCGATCAGGATACAACAGAGTAAATAAAACTCAGACATATAGGTTAAAGGAGAAAAATCCTCATAGACTGATAAAGTGGTATAAATATTGGTCTATGAGGATTTTTTATTGTTGACACATACCCCTAGGGGGTATATAATCCGTGGATGAAAAGAGAATTGTCAAGTTTTCTATGAAAACTTGACATGTAGCTCCAGCCATTTGCCGAAGGCAAATTTTGCATGGCTGGAGTTCAATAAGGATGGAGGAAAGATATATGGAAGAACAGAAGAAATGCTGCTGTCATCATGGCGGAGAGATAAGCGACGTGGAAGCCAGGGTGAGGACAAGGACAGACGAGGAGTATAAGAAGCTTCTCAACAGACTGAACAGGATAGAGGGGCAGATAAGAGGCGTGAAGAGTATGCTGGAAAATGATGCATATTGCACAGACATCGTGCTCCAAGTGTCGGCGATCAATGCGGCACTCAACAGCTTCAACAGACAGCTCCTTGCCGAACATATCAGGACCTGTGTTGCAGACGATATAAGAAATGGCAAGGATGATACTATAGAGGATCTGGTAAATACGGTTACCAGACTTATGAAATAGATATGTCAGTTATTGGCAAGTGCGGTTACGAACTGACTGATGCTTGATAAAGGAAGGTGAAATATATGGACAAGTACAATGTGACAGGAATGACATGCAGTGCATGCAGTGCAAGAGTCGAGAAGGCCGTATCCAATGTTGAGGGAGTTACCTCGTGTCAGGTGAATCTCCTGACCAACTCCATGATGGTGGATGGAACAGCCGACAGCGGAACTATAGTGGCTGCAGTTGAGAAGGCAGGATACGGTGCGAGTCTGGCGGGTGGAAGATCCGCTGGTGGAAATACTTCACATTCAGGTGGGAAGAGCAGCGGTTCCGGTGAGAGTGAGGCGGACAAAGAATTTGGAAAAATGAAGAAGAGACTGGTGGCATCAGTTATAATTCTTATTCCCCTCATGTATATATCAATGGGACATATGATGTGGAACTGGCCGCTGCCAAGCTTCTTTGACGGCAATCATGTGGCGATGGGACTCACGCAGATGCTGCTAACCATAATCGTGATGGTGATAAATCAGAGATTCTTTGTGAGTGGATTTAAGGGAGCTATACACGGCTCGCCTAATATGGATACACTTGTTGCCATGGGCTCAGGTGCCTCATTCATATACAGCGTGTACGTGCTCTATGCCATGACAGCGGCGCAGACAGCAGGTGACGGTGAGCGTGTCATGACGCTCATGCATGATTTTTATTTTGAATCTGCGGCCATGATACTGGCGCTTATAACAGTCGGCAAGACGCTTGAAGCATATTCAAAGGGAAGAACCACGGACGCACTCAAAGGTCTGATGGATCTTGCCCCGAAGACAGCCGTTCTCATCAGAGATGGTGAGGAGGTCACCGTGGATATAGATGAAGTTGCGGTTGGAGATATATTTGCCGTTAGACCGGGTGAGAGCGTTCCTGTGGACGGAGTAGTCCTTGAGGGGGATTCCGCTGTGGACGAGTCAGCTCTCTCGGGTGAGAGTATACCTGTGGATAAAACTGCAGGAAGCCGTGTGTCTGCGGCGACGATCAACCAGTCGGGTTATCTGAAATGTCGTGCTACACAGGTAGGTGCGGATACCGCACTGTCCAAGATAATAGATATGGTAAGTGATGCGGCGGCTACCAAAGCTCCAATAGCAAAGCTTGCTGATAAGGTTTCGGGAGTGTTTGTACCTGTTGTCATACTGATAGCATTTATCACGATGATAGTGTGGATAATAGTGGGTAAGGATGCCGGTTATGTGCTGGCGAGAGGAATATCGGTACTTGTTATAAGCTGCCCATGTGCACTTGGACTTGCCACACCTGTTGCGATCATGGTGGGAAATGGAATAGGTGCCAAGCACGGAATACTGTTCAAGACTGCGACTGCTCTTGAGGAGACAGGAAAGAGCAGCATAGTGGTCATGGACAAGACCGGAACGATCACAAAGGGAGAGCCTGTAGTGACGTATATACTGGCAGCCGAGAATGTCAGTGGTGACGAGCTGATGCAGAAGGCTGCGGCTCTGGAGAAGCTGTCAGAGCATCCTCTGGCAAGAGCTGTGGTTGGATACTACAGTGAGAATTACCAGACAGGTGATGCACAGAAGGATAAAAATTATGAGGTATCCGATTTCAAGGCTGTTGCGGGCAACGGTCTGATGGGAAGTTTGAACGGCAGAAAGATCATCGGAGGAAATATGGATTATATAAAGGGATATGCAGATGTACCTGAGACGATGAAGGACAGTGCGGAGAAGGTATCACAGCAGGGAAAGACACCTATGTTCTTTGCCGAGGAGGCTGACGGAGATTACAGAGTCCTTGGAATAATAGCCGTGGCGGATACTGTGAAGGAGGACAGCGCTGAGGCCATAAGCCAGCTTCAGTCAATGGGATTTTCAGTAGTTATGTTAACCGGTGATAATGAGAGAACCGCAAAAGCCATAGGAGAGCAGGTCGGCGTGGACAGAGTAATAGCGGGCGTGCGTCCGGACGGCAAGGAGAGCGTTGTGCGCGATCTCATGCAGAAGGGGCATGTGATCATGGTTGGTGATGGAATAAATGATGCCCCTGCACTCACAAGGGCAAATATAGGAATAGCCATAGGTGCAGGCACGGATATAGCCATAGATGCTGCGGATGTTGTTCTCATGAAGAGTGAGCTCACAGATGTTCCGGCGGCCATAAGACTCAGTAGGGCAACAGTTAAGAACATAAAAGAGAATCTTTTCTGGGCATTTATATATAATATAATTGGAATACCACTTGCCGCCGGCGTGTGGATCCCGATATTTGGCTGGACGCTCAATCCTATGTTCGGAGCGTTTGCCATGAGCCTGTCAAGTTTTTGTGTTGTTACAAATGCGCTGAGGTTGAATTTGACAGACATTTATGATAAAAATAAAAGGTATAGAATCAAGGAGGACAAAGTTATGACAAAGACAATGAAGATCGAAGGTATGATGTGTGGACATTGTGAAGCCAGAGTCAAGAAGAGTCTTGAGGCCCTTGACCAGGTGCAGGAGGCTGTAGTCAGCCATGAGACAGGAACAGCGGTTGTCACTCTCAAGGCAGACGTTGATGACAGCGTGCTCAAGAAGACAGTAGAGGATCAGGATTATAAGGTGACATCAATTCAGTAAAGGCAGGAAATATATGAAGAAGATACTGAACAGATTGCTAAGCAGAATGGTAATAACGTGCTTTCTTGTGGTCGTCCAGTTGGCGATCATGATACTGGGGGTTGTTTTTCTTCAGGACAGATATATCTATATATCGGGTGCTCTCAAGCTGCTCAGCGTAATAGTTGTAATGTATCTTATAACAAAGGATACTAACCCTATGGTAAAGATGGCATGGATGGTGCCGATACTCATATTCCCGGTGCTGGGAGGTCTCATGTATGTGCTCTATGGACATGTGCTGATACCTAAAAAACTCAGAAAGAATTTTCTGCGGGTTCTCCAGCAGGAGGTATATGAGAACGTCAAGGGGGACAACTGGGTCCCAGCGGAGAATTTAAAGTCGGAGCCTACATACAGGATATGTAATTATATGGAGAATGTGGCTGAGGCGCCTCTGTACAAGCATACCAGTGTAAAGTATTATGCCATAGGCGATGATGTGATGGATGATCTCATCAGAGACCTGGAGAGTGCGGAGAAGTATATATTCATGGAATATTTCATCGTGGACAAGGGTTATATGTGGGATACCATACTTGAGATATTGAAGCGCAAGGCTGCGGAGGGACTTGATGTCAGGTTCATGTATGATGACATCGGATCTGTGTTCAATGTGCCGAAGTATTACTGGAAGGAACTTGAATCCTACGGTATCAAATGTATGGCGTTCAATCAGGTGGTTCCATTCTTTGCCACTATCTTCAATAACAGGGATCACAGGAAGATCACTGTTATTGATGGCAAGATAGCTCACACCGGCGGTTACAACATGGCTGACGAGTATATCAACAAGATAGAGAAGTACGGCAAATGGAAGGACAGTGGAGTGAGACTTGAGGGCGAGGGCGCCTGGAGCTTCACTGTTATGTTCCTTCAGATGTGGAACAGCTTCAGATATTCAGAGGGAAGCTACAACAACTATAGACCGGCGGAAATCGACTATAGTGGCGTAAGTGACGGATATGTTCAGCCGTACAAGTCCAGTCCTCTGAGCGGAGAGAATGTGGGTGAGAATCTGTACATGCAGATGATAAATGATGCACAGGAGTACATTTATATATTTACCCCATATCTTATCGTGTGTAACGAGCTCATGATGGCACTGAAGCTGGCAGCCAAGAGGGGCGTGGATGTGCGTATTGTTACGCCGGCCATCCCGGACAAGAAATATATATACAAGATGACCCAGTTTAGCTACAAGGAGCTGCTTCTGGCGGGTGTGAAGATATATCAGTACACGCCTGGATTTATACATTCAAAGACTTTGCTCATGGATGGCAAGCTTGCATCTGTGGGATCCATCAATCTGGATAACAGGAGCTTCTATCACCACTTTGAGTGTGGAACTCTTCTGTATGACTGCAAGGCCATAGAAGATGTGAAGAAGGATATGATGGATACATTTGCCGAGTCGGAGGAGATAGATATTCCGTGGTGCAGAAATAACATAAGCAGGGTGAATATACTTGGTGCGATACTCAGATTATTGTCACCGCTTTTATAAAAGGAGTATAGCCGTATGGGCAGAAAAGACAACATTGCAGGAGACGGCAGGCGGGAACTTCAGAACGGAATAACCACATTATTTCTTATATATATGGGGGCTGCATATCCCCTGATAATGCATGACAAATATTTTGATATAACAGTAACCAAGTACAGGGCGTTCTATATTGCGCTGTGCATATATGCGGTGCTCATGGTGCTGGCGGTGCTGGTGGATGTGCTGGGACGGAATGTCAGCACAGGGCATGGACAGCGGAGCTCCGGTGGCAACGTGGATGTCTCTGAAGGGGCGGCACACGGTAACGGATTTATCGGACGCCTGAGACGTTTTATTGATCTGCATAAAATAATGGCCATGGATATATTCATGGCAGGATTTGTTCTGGCAAATGTTCTGGCATTCTTTATGTCAGGGAATAAGGTAGCAGCATATACAGGCGAGGAGGGCAGAAGGTGCGGACTTCAGTTCGTGCTGCTGGCCTTTTTCCTGTATGTGTGTATGGCGAGATATTGCAGGATAAGGCGGTATGTGGTGGTCATATTCATGCTTGCGGGCTCATTTGTGGGAATTGTCGGCATATGCCAGTTCATGGGATATGATTTCCTTGGACTCAGGGAAGGGCTGATGCAGAGCATAAGAAATGTATACATATCCACATTTGGCAATATCGACATATTTGCAAGCTTCCTGTGCGTGCTGGTTCCGATGGCAGCCGGGGCGTATATCAGCTCGGAGGGAAAAGAGAGCATAGTGATACGGATAACAGCAGTCATCGCTGTGCTCACAGGAACAGGTGCGGTGATTATATCCAATGCAAACCTTGCATACGCAGGTGTGGGCGGTGCCATGATAGCTGCGTGGATATGGGCGTCATACCGTGGAAGGATAAGAAAATTTGCGGATGTGTGCTTGGTCATGGCGTGCGGAGTCCTGGCGATCAGTATTATGCTGGGACAGACAGACGGCGGATATTCGGAGCTTGACGGACTGAGCTGCTTTGTGAGTGACAGTCGGGTGGTGTGGATAGTGTCCGTGGTCGTTCTCGTTGTATGGGCGGCCATAAGGCTGGCTTCAAAGTGGACTGTAAAGTTCCGCGGAAAGGCAGCACTTGCTGTATCGGTCGGCGTATCACTTGCAGGCATCGTGGCTGTTGTTATATATGCGGCGCACAACCACATGGGTATATTTTCATTTGAAGATTCCTGGGGAAATTACAGGGGCTTTGTGTGGAGGAGACTCATGGAGGCGTACAGGGATTTCAGTGTTCCACAGAGGCTGTTCGGTTATGGAAATGAATCAGTGAAGGCGATCATGACCGACAGGTACTATGACGATATGATGAATACGGTGGGTGTTATATATGATAATGCTCACAATGAGTATCTGCAGTATCTGATAACCACAGGAATATTCGGTGCAGTGAGTTACGTAGGACTGCTGGTTATCACAGGTGGTGCGCTTGTGAGAACTGCGGTATCAGGAGCTGTGATGAATGAGAATGAAAGCATGAGCAGTCAATCTGCAGAAAAAAGATCGAAGGAGAAGGCAGCCTCGAGAGATTCAAGAACTGTAAGAGGTTCAAAGACAGGGACTGGCTTGGAGTGCCTGCTTGGATATGCTGAGGATGAGGGCAGTATGATAGCTGTTCTGCTCGGGATAACCGGGTATGCCGTTCAGGCATTTGTCAATCTTAACCAGTCGCTCACAACGCCATACATATTCCTGCTCATAGCCATGGCAGGAGGACTGTGCCGCAGATACAGGTGTCGATCAGAAATCGGCGGCAGAAAATGATGTGTGAAATATGATTTATAAGAAAATAATACAGGGAATTGTGTGTATATACTTGCCACAGTGCATAGCAAAATGTTATAATATTTGCCTGTGTGGTGCTAGTGAACCGCACATTGAATAAATAAATACAGGAGGTCTAGAGGGACATGCAGATTTATGACGAGCTTGTAGCCAGAGGGCTTATAGCGCAGACAACAGATGAAGATGAAATTAGAGATTTAGTAAATAATGGTAAGGCAGTATTCTATATTGGCTTTGATCCGACTGCTGACAGCCTGCATGTAGGCCACTTCATGGCGCTCTGTCTGATGAAGAGACTTCAGATGGCAGGAAACAAGCCTATCGCACTGATAGGTGGAGGTACAGCCATGATCGGTGATCCATCAGGCCGTACAGATATGAGACAGATGATGACAAAGGAGACTATCCAGCACAACGTTGACTGCTTCAAGAAGCAGATGAGCAAGTTCATAGACTTCTCAGAGGACAAGGCGCTTCTCGTCAACAATGCAGACTGGCTTCTCGACCTGAACTATGTAGATGTTCTCCGCGATGTTGGAGCATGCTTCTCAGTCAACAACATGCTTCGTGCAGAGTGCTACAAGCAGCGTATGGAGAAGGGACTCAGCTTCCTTGAGTTCAACTACATGATCATGCAGAGTTACGATTTCTACGCACTGTACCAGAAGTACGGCTGCAACATGCAGTTCGGCGGCGATGACCAGTGGAGCAATATGCTTGGTGGTACAGAGCTCATCAGAAGAAAGCTTGGCAAGGATGCATACGCCATGACCATCACACTTCTCCTCAACTCAGAGGGCAAGAAGATGGGTAAGACACAGAAGGGTGCTGTATGGCTTGATCCTAACAAGACATCACCATTTGAGTTCTACCAGTACTGGAGAAATGTGGCAGATGCAGATGTTCTGAAGTGCATCCGTATGCTCACATTCCTTCCACTTGAGGAGATAGATAAGATGGATAGCTGGGAGGGCAGCCAGCTCAACCAGGCAAAGGAGATCCTTGCATACGAGCTTACAAAGCTTGTACACGGCGAGGAGGAGGCTATGAAGGCTCAGGAGAGTGCAAGAGCACTGTTCTCCAAGGGTGTTGCAGCAGACATGCCATCAGTAACACTCACAGCAGATGACTTCAAGGACGGCGCCATCGATATCGTGTCAGTTCTCGTTAAGTCAGGTCTTGTTACATCACGTAACGAGGGCAGACGTGCCGTAGAGCAGGGCGGTGTTGCTGTGGACGGCGAGAAGATCGCAGATGTCCAGATTACAATTCCAGAGGAGAAGTTCGACGGAGAGGGCGTTGTTGTGAGACGTGGTAAGAAGAACTTCAGGAAGGTTAGTAAGTAAGAGTCGTTGATGCTTTGAGTGATATCAAGGCGAACGGCCAGTGGTTATTCAAAAAGGGAAGCGATGAGCTTCCCTTTTTATGTACTATGAGGAGGGGAATATCGTGAAAATCACATATAATACGGAGAATACATAGGGCGCCATTAAAATATAAAGAAGTATTTGTTTGAAATACAGGGAAGATGTAAAGCGCCGTATTCGTATAGAGCTGAAGGTACAAGTGACACTAAATCAGATGATATATACTCAGTTTAATATGTGCTGAGAAAGAAGACTTGTGAGAAGGAATATCATATACCGACTTATGGAGATAGAAATACCTTGAAAAATTTAAGAAAAGATATTCAGAAGGAAATAGTATTGGATGAATTATAAAAAGAACAAATTGGAAGTTTCGGTTATCACAGCCTCTGTGCTCATCATCCTGATCCAATTCACAGATTCCTATTGTACAGAGATATTCGGCAAGACACAGTCACTGGCAGCGAGGACATTTCTTATGCTGCCGAAGAGTATGAGTGGGGATTCCTCTATAGCGTACATGAGCAGGATGATGCTGCCGTTTTACCTCATAGGAGCCCTGACACCGTTTGTCAGGTCATATACGGACATAATCGGAAGAAAGAAGATGCTGATTATAAATGTATCACTTCTTGTGGCAGGAAGTATCATATGTATATTTTCTGACAGCCTTCCGTTATATCTGCCTGGAAATGGAGTACTGATACTTGGATATTCTCTCGATATACACATGATGTACATAGTGGATACCATCGACAGGAGGTACAGGGTGACAGTCAGAGGGATATGTGGTGGTATATCCATGGCGGCGGCTATGTGCATTCCACTGCTCCGGAACACATATGTAAGAGGCGATGACGGTAACTGGCAAATATTATTTCTTGTGGGAGTTATCGGCGGGTTGCTGTGTCTTGTGCTTGTCGTGGCATACAGATTCCCTGAATGCAGTTCAGATGAGGTGACACAGGACGCAGCAGGTGTCACGAAAGAGCCCCATGAGCTGACAGATAAAAAAGAAAAAAAAGAAAAAGTTGGCAGATCATTAGAAATAGAGAAGAGTGACAGCGCGAATAAAGAGAAAGACATGCATATACACTTTATCAGAACCCTTGGAAGTCTATGGAAACAGACAGAGACAAAGGGGCTGCTCATCGGGATAAGTGCGGTAGGACTGGCGACAGCGGGTATAACATATTACAATGAACCCATGTGTGCAAAAAGCCTATATTCAAGCCCTATACGGCTTTATTGACCGTGAAACCGGGTGCAGGCAGTACCGAGAAAGTTTCTTTCTTGTTGGACGAAAGAACGGCAAAACGACCATGCTTGCAGGGCTTGCCCTGCATATGTTGACAAGTGACGGTGAGGGTGGCGCAGAGGTTTACAGTACTGCTACCAAATACGTACAGGCACGCTTGCTGTTCGATGAAGCACACAACATGATAAAGCAATCCACGGCACTGTCAAAGCATTTCAGAAAGTGTAAAAATGACCTGTATTATGACCTTGCAATGGCTAAGTTTCAGCCCCCTTGCTAGAATTCCGATACACTGGACGGCCTGAATGCAAGTTTTGTGATTATGGATGAATTGTACGGGGTTAAGGACAGAAACTTATATGAAGTTATGCGGAAGAGTATGTCGGCACGCCGTCAAGCAATGCTTATTATGATAACAACTGCCGGAACTGTCCGTGAATGTATTTTTGATGATATGTACAGTTATGCTACAAGTGTTGCAGGCGGTGTGTTATCTGACACTCATTTCCTGCCTGTTTTGTACGAACTGGACGACCGCAGCGAATGGAGCGGCCCGGAGGCACGGATAAAAGCAAATCCGGCGTTAGGCACAATTAAAAAAATAGACGACTTGCAAGCAAAAGTTGACCGTGCAAAGCAGAACAGGAATGAACTTTCCGGCGTATTGTGCAAGGAATTCAATGTAAGGGAAACTGTAAAAACAGCGTGGCTTTCCTTTGATGATATAAACAATGAAAACACGTTTGACCTTGAAGAATTCCGAGATGAGTACTGTATTGGCGGTGTTGACCTGTCCATTACAACGGACTTGGCCTGTGCAAACCTGCTGCTTATGAAACACGGCAGCGATAAAAAGTATATTACACAAATGTACTGGATTCCTGCCGACCGTCTGCAAGAGCGCGTGCAGCAAGATAAAATCCCTTATGACAAGTGGTATGAACGGGGCTTGATACGTCTTTGCACCGGGAATGCAATTAACTATTCCGATGTGACAGCATGGTTTGTGAAGTGGTACAAAAATATGAATTGTTTCCGGCGTGGGTATATTATGACAGCTATTCTGCAAGGTATTTTGTAGAAGAAATGCAAATGCAGGGCTTTAATATGGTGCGCTGCATACAAGGGGCAAAAACGCTTTCTCTGCCTATGCAGATGTTAGGGGCAGACCTACAGGCACATAAAGTCATATACGGCAATAACCCGGTTTTGAAATGGTGTTTGACGAATACAGGCGTACAGACTGACAGAAACGGAAATATCGTTCCTATCAAGAACCAAAGCCCAAAACAGCGAATAGACGGCACGGCAGCACTGCTTGACTGCTATGTGGGGCTATATGAGCATTGCAATGAATATACAAGTGCAATCTAAGGGGCGGCAGCATGAAATTGAAAGATAAGAAAATAGAGATTTTAGGAAAGACCTAGACACATGATAAATACGGCAATAGCAAAGTGAGTTATGCACCCATTGCCTCGCCAGTGTGGGCGTATTTCCGGCAGTTGTCCATGAAAAAATTATATGGTACTGTGACACAGGTTGAAGAAGAAACCCTATTTATCATCAATTACAGAACAGATATAACCACAAACAACACTGTTCGATATAGGGGTGTTGAATATGAGATTATGCGAATTGACACGTTCGAGGGGTACAAGCAGGACTTGACCCTATATTGCAAGCGGAAAAGTTCGTGAAAATTTACAAGGTGAATATCACGAAAACAGGATAAATTATTGAAAGTTGTCTGAAACTATGCTATAATTTATCCTGTTTTTTATGTCTGATTTTAAGAGGTAGAACACATGAAATATAGCTATAGCAAGTTAAGGAAAATGCTGATTGACAGGCACATGACGAAAACGCAAATGCGCATTGAAGCCGGAATTAGCACGAATATACTTGCAAAAATGGGAAAAGACGAACCCGTTGCAATGGACAGTCTTGCAAAGATTGCGGCTGCCCTGCAATGTGAGCTTGATGATATAGTAGAAATACAGAAAGACGGTGAATAATTATGGCGAATAATGTCATTTTTACAGACAGAACGGAAGATGAAGTAAGAGATTCCGCTAAAACCATTCTTGCATTTGATGATAATGAAAACAAAGTAAAGCAAGGCACGGGGCAAATTACGACCTTCAATCAGTTAGGATTTAAAGGAATACAAGATAAGCCGGATGGATGGTATCTGCCGGATAATCGCAATGAAGTTGCTATTATTTTAGAAACTAAAAGCGAACGCACGGATATTTCTGCTGAAAAGTGTAAAGACGAATTGCTTAAAAACATTAAAATAGTACAGAAAAAAATTCAAACGTGTTATCGGTATATTATATAGTGGAGTAGATATAAGAGTTTTTAAGGGACTTGAAGAAATAAAAACGGTAAATAGTCTGCAACACAAGAAATATTATCTATCTTTATATAAGGAAAATAAAATCACCAAGCAAGAAATATATCGACTTACAAAACGAATAAATGACTGTTTGCATTTTGATTTTGGAATTAAAAATTTATATCATCGTATGGTTTTCACCGCTTGTGCATTAGTTGCTAACCGTTATGGAGCAACTATGATAAAGGGGATGGATTTTACAACGTTTCATACTTCCATTCACTCAACTTTATCAAAATCACTTGAGCAGGACAAAAGGCAAAACTTGAAGCTTGATTTACTTCTTGAAGTGTATAGTGAAATAAAAATGAACTCTACAGAAAATCAAGAAGCGATTGATAATTTTATTGAATGGGTTAATAAAATATCCGATTCTATCAATTCGGACTATTGGAACGGTGAAGATGTAATGGGAATTTTCTTTAACGAATTCAACCGTTATAAGAAAAAATCCGAAAGCGGACAAATCTTTACACCTGACCATATAACATCATTTATGTATAGACTTATTGATGTGAATAAAGATGATGTTATTTTGGACGCGGCCTGTGGTTCGGGTGCGTTTTTAGTAAAAGCAATGTGCAATATGATAAAAGAAGCCGGTGGAGTTAATACTAAAGGCGCAAAATCAATCAAGCAACATCAACTGTTTGGTATAGAATTTGACAGAGAAATCTATGCGCTTGCTTGTGCAAATATGCTGATACATAAGGATGGAAAGACAAATTTGACACAAATGGATTCGAGAACACAAACAGCTTGTTCGTGGATAGAAAGCAAGCCTATTACGAAAGTTCTGATGAATCCACCATTTGAAAACAAATATGGATGTATGACAATAGTTGAAAATGTTCTTAATAGTGTTCCGGTAAATACCAAGTGTGCGTTTATTTTACCTGATAAGAAGCTTGAAAAAATAGGGAAAGCCAAGCCGAAACGAATACTCGAAAATCATACATTGGAAAAAATAATTAAACTGACGGAAAAAACATTCTTTAATGCAGGAATTACAACTTCAGTTTTCTTGTTTACGGCAGGAGTTCCACAAAATGATAAAGAAATCTTTGCATGTTATATTGAGGATGATGGACTTGAAACGGTAAAAAATCAAGGTAGACAAGATATAAAAAATCGTTGGCAAGGTATAGAGGATAAATGGATAGAGATTATCCGAAAACAAGTTGGTAGTGACACTATACAATGGTTAAAACCTAGTGAGCATTTATCATATCAAGTGCCCGAAATCAAATTCTCTATAGCTGAAAGTGACTTTTCTAAAACTGCTGTCGATTATTTGATGTTTCAAAAATTAGTTGATATGAAAGCGATGGGTGAATCGGTACTGGAAAAATTATTTTATGCAGGGAAAGTAAATCTGAATGGAAATACCTTGTCAATAAGTATCAATTTGGAAGATTCTGATATTGATGTTAAGGATTGGCAAAACTTCAAAATCGGTAAAATTTTTCAGATTGAGAAGCCTGTTGCACGGGTACAAACTAAATATTTTCCGGGGGAAGTGCCTTTTGTTGCGTCAGGAAATTATAATAATGGTGTACAAAGCTATGTACAGCCAGAAGAAAATGATATTTTAGACAAAGGCGGATGTATCACTGTTAGTCCTGTAGATGGTTCTGCTTTTTATCAACCTGTAGATTTTTTGGGACGCGGCGGCGCAGGTTCATCCATACTTATATTGCGTAGCAATAAAATAAATCAGTTTTCAGCACAATTTATATGCACCTCAATTAGAGTTCTATTTGCAAAATATGTATATAATGACATGGGAACAGGTGAAAAACTAAAAGAAGAAGTTATTATGTTACCAGCACTGAAAAATGAAGATGGAACATTTTTCAAAGATAACAAAAATGAATTCTCTGATGATGGATATGTTCCTGATTGGGAATATATGACTTCATTTATGAAACAAAGACTTGTAAATAATTCTGACAGTGTAAAAGCATTGCAAGCAAATATCTATGTAACCTCTACTATCGGATAAATATTGTATGCTAATAGCAATCGTAGAAAAAGTAATATAGAGCAATCAGCCCGCCTATAATATGGCGGGCTTTTTGTCGCTTATTTGTCGCTTAAATAGGCAAAAGTCGCTTGTGGATATTAAAAGATAATACAATATATTCAAGAAATCAGAAGAAAACCACAATATATAGTGTTGCCAAAAGATGTTTTGTCGTTTATACACTCTGAAAAAGGAAATATAAATACGATGGATGCCAAGGGTGAGGTCCTTCTTACCATCATGGCTTCTTTGGCACAGCAGGAGAGCCAGAGCTTATCACAGAATGTAAAGTTGGGACTGCAGTATCGATATCAGAACGGGCAGATGCGTATCAATCATAACCGATTCCTTGGATTTACCAAAGATGAAGATGGACATTTGATTGTAGAGCCAACTGAGGCAGAAGTGGTCAAACGTATTTACAGAGAGTGCCTGGAAGGTGTAAGCCTTCAGCAGATTGGAAATGGACCGGAAGCTGACGGTATTTTAACAGGTGCCGGCAAGTAAAAAGTGGAGACCGGAAACCCTGTATGAGATTCTTAGGAATGAAAAGTATATCGGAGATGCCCTTCTGCAGAAGACTTATATGGTGGATTTTCTGAATAAAAAGCGTGTGAAGAATAAAGGCATTGTGCCGCAGTATTATGTAGAAAACAGTCACGAAGCGATTATTCCAAGGGATATCTTTATGAGAGTACAGGAAGAAAGGACTGCAGGAGAATGTAGAGAAAATGTTATCGGAGGGTTCTGATACAGTAGTTCAGGAAATCGACAGCCGATTATTGGAACTGCAGAAGAAAGCAAATGCAAGGCAGGACTACGATGATCTTACCGATGAGATTGAAGCCTTGCGAGAGCAGAAACATGCAGTGATGGTTGAAAGTGCAGGGTGGGAAGGCATAAAGAAGCGAGCCGTTGAAATGCAGCATTTTCTTGCGAAATAGCAGACGAAAATCACGGAATACGATGAAAGCCTGGTTAGACAGCTGATTGAGAAAATAACGGTGTATGAGGATAGATTCGAAATGATGTTCAAGTCGCGGACAACCGTGGAGATAAAGAGAATATTTTGATGTATATCCTATGGCAGATGCTGTGGGGTATTTGCTTTCAAAAAAAGAATTTGAGACTTTGCACAAAAATAAGTCTTGCGATTGTGTGATAAACTGAAAATCGCTCTAGAAGAAGGGGACGACATATTGACAATATAAATGACACTGTGTAATACTATAAATATACATTATAATGGCGACAAAAAAAAGAAAGGAAAGCTATGATAGAGATAAAAGAGCAATGGTCTATAGCAGATGAAATTAAACAAAAATATATTACTGCTTTGATTACTGAACTTAAATTACTGAGAGCAAAGGCAAATATTACACAAGATGATCTAGCCAAAATTCTAAGTATTTCTAGACAAACATATTGTCAAATTGAAAATGGAAATAAGGAGATGCCGTGGAATGTTTATCTTTCGCTAATTTTCTTTTTCAATTCTGTCGAAGAAACATCAAAATTACTGTTTTTGTTGGGATTGTATCCGAGTGAGTTTGTTGAGAAGATATTTTTTTTCACAAAAACAATAAAATATTAATGGTCATTGTATTATGGAGAATACAAGATAAATAAATGAAAGGGTGTTTTTGATGGAATTTAGAAGAAATCCACGTTTGTTTAAAGAACAAATATGTGAAAAAAGGACTTTACGTCCTTTGCCTGTTACACCAATTAGGCTAAAAAAATCAATCTTCAGTAGAGCTGTATACCCACTTGTTATGGTTGCAACGTATGGATTAATGTATTGCTTTAATCAGACATCTCCAGCAATGTTGGTGTTACCGCTCATTATGCTTATTCCTGCATTAATTGTGCCTGCTCTAGATGACAAGCAAAATTGGAAAGAAGCAATGGCTGTATATGAATCTGAGATTATAGCGTATGATGAATACCTAGATTCTTTGTATTTAGAATTTGAACAAATCAAACAGACTTGCCAGTTGTGGAATACATTTGATTTCCCAGGAACGGCTGAAGAATTGAAAAGATGCAAAAACTTAGATACAACATTATGGTGTAAGCGCGCAGAATATAGCGATTTTATGAATGTATGTGTTGGAACATACGCGGCAAAGTTCCCAGTTCAGTTAGAAATTGACTATGAACAGATGATGCTTCATAGGGATGAAAAATTGAAAAAGAGAATACAAAACTTGATCGACCAATATGATGTTATTGAAAATTCACCGCTTTTAGTGAATATGAATAAATATCCTTGTCTGGGCATTTGCGATAACAGTGATTTAGGCGTGACGCAAGAGTATTTGGCAGGTATTTTATTGTCTGCAATTTATTCCTATGGGTATGATGAATTAAAAATCATGGTAATTGCTAAAGATGAAGTTACTAATTCTTTAGCTGAAGGAAAATATCAATGGACAAGATGGTTGCCACATTGTTGGGATGAAAATAAAAAGTATCGTTATTTTGCGTCTTCAGATTCAGAGAAGTCCATCCTGTTATCCTATTTAGCTAATATTTGTCAAGAGCGTGTAACCCACGAAGAAATGCATCTTCCTCATTATCTAGTCTTGGTGGAGGATATTGAGTTTTTTGAAAAAAATGAAATTCAACATTTTTTCGTACAAACAAAGAATAATTTAGGCGTGAGTTTGATTTTTATTTCAGATTCTATGGGTCTTCCTTCTCAGGCAGAAAGCGTTGTAACAATTAATGCTAAATATAGTACATTTACTAATACATCAATGTTTGGTTTGTCCGAGATTAAGATGTATCCCAAAAAGGCTGAGATATATGATGTAGAAGAGTTATCAAGATTTCTTTCATCAATTCAATTGTCTGATGATGCACACGCAACTGAAATACCATCTTTTATCACACTTTTCGACCTTTTTGGAGAAAGAAGTTTGACTAAACAAAGTATTTCTCTTAATTGGGCGAAAAATTACTGCTATACAGATGGCATTCATGCAATGCTTGGAAAGAAATCCCCTGTAGAAATTATGGATTTGGATATGAGTGATGAACACGATGGTGCACATATGCTTGTTGCAGGAACTACAGGATCTGGAAAAAGTGAATTTCTTCAAACATTTGTTATCTCTTTAGCATCACGTTATAGCCCTGAAGAAGTATCATTTGTATTTATTGATTTTAAAGAGGGAGGAATGTCTGAATCATTTAAAGAACTGCCACACTCTGCCGGATCATTGACAAATATTGACGATGAGATTGATTATTTTGCTGGAAGAGCAATTACAATGCTCAATAACGAAAGAAAACGTAGAGCAAAACTGCTCGAACCGTATGGGCAAAAGATAAATAGATACCATGAGGCATTCCATGAATCAGGAAAGGAGCTTGAACCTCTACCACATCTATTTATTGTTATCGATGAGTTTGCGGAGGTAATTGCACAGTGTGCTCAGTTTAAAGAAATGATTATAAGCTTATCCAGAGTTGGTAGAAGTCTTGGTATTCATTTGATTCTTGCTACGCAAAGCCCAAGTCAGTCTGTTGATGCCCAGATTTGGTCAAATTCAAATTGTAAGATTTGTCTCAAAGTATTGAATGATGATGAGAGTAATGCGGTTTTGAAAGTAAAAGATGCTGCTTATATTCAAACACGAGGAAGAGCTTACTGTCTTACTGGTGGTAAGGTGGGATTAGTAGAATTTCAGACTGCATGGAGTGGCGCTCCAACATCGGCTAAGTTCATGGCAACTAAGATTGAAGTAATAGATGGTGTTAACGAGCGTCTGGTATTAAGTAAAGATTCTAACAATACGTATACTGTTGAAACCCAATTGTCACAGGTTTGTAATACTTTAAAAGAGGTTATGACCTCGTTGGGAATTGTCTCTCCGCATATTGTGCTTACACCATCGTTGTCAACTGAAATCAAATTGCAAATGGATTGTTCAAACGAATTCCCAGTAAAGCATTCTGCGGATGCATTTATAGGGGTGGGGGATTTTATAAATGAACATAGGCAAGAGAATATTCCGATTCGATTCGGAAATGGCAATAATCATTTGATGATAGCCGGAACTCCAAACAGTGGTCGAAGCAATGTTATTGGTCAGATTATCAGACAGTTAGAAACAAACTGTTGTGCAGATGATGTGCAAGTTTATATTGTACAATATGGTTCTAGATCATTGAAGGCTTTTGCTAAAAGTTGTATTGTTGCGGAATACATTACCAATCTAATGGCGGATATTTCTGAGTCAGAGGAGAAGATCGGACGAACATTAAACTTTATTAGAGAAATAATAAAACATAGGCAAGGGGAGGCTTCGTTGAATAATGAACCTAAGCTTTTGTTTGTTATTGATGGATGGAATCAACTGATTTCTGCCTTTGATTATTATCCGGAAGAATTGCTGTCGATTATGTCACTTAATCCTGCACAATATGGAATACACTTCATACTCGTGGCTAATCTAGAGCTAGTTGGTTATCGACTTAGTCCCTATTTTGACACAAAACTTTTTATGAAATATGATAAGTCAATAATGAGTATTGAGGATTTTTCGTACGAGGGATTAATTCTTCCGAGAAAAGGTCGTGCCCTCTTTTGGGATACAGCTTTGCCATATCCTGTTGAGATTCAGACTTTCGAGGAAGTTCGACAGTTGCAGTATAACCATAGGGTTGAGAAGAGTAACATTTTACACATTCCTACTTTTAAAGTGGCTTTTTCTCAAAGTGGAATCTGGGCAAGAAAGCTTTATCAAGAAACAGGTGGAAGTTCAATTTTGCTTGGACTCTGTAAAAAAACATTAGAATGGGTAGAACTATCATTTGATTATCACGGAATTGCAATGTCATATGTGGATATATTGCCCAAAGATGCATTTATTAGATACGTTATGAATACTTTCCAAAAGTATGATGTTATTCTTCTGGAAGAAGAGAGTAGGAGTCATTATTTTGAGGGGAATGTTGTAACAAATAATGATCCAGTTTTTCTTGAACGATGGGTCAATGAATTACAAGATAATACAGTGGTAATCATTGATTATCCTGGACTTGTCGGGAACGATTGCAGTGATTATTCGAATTTGAAAATGTACTCATGGCAAGAAACACTTCGTGATAAAATGGTTATTGGGAAAGTGATGATAATATGGATAGAGCATGTTTCTCGTGCGAGAAACAATTCTTTTTTCAGTGATGCGATAAACTCTTACCAGAAACGTATTGCGATGGGAGGACGTGGTGAACGACATCCGTATTTTAGCGATCGCCTAGACTCGAGCAACGTTTACTTAGACAGTTCTGAAGCATTTGTTTCGCTGGATGGTGGAGATTGTATAGTACTTCGCACGATGATCGAAGGATAATATTAATATGATACCGAAAGAAAATTCTTTATTCGCACAGAATTATGTATGTATTGATAAAGCAAACTATCATTTTTCAAATACAAAATGTTTAAAATTATTTTAGGAGGGAAAACACATGGCAGACAAGTTAACGATGGACAAAAGCACAGCATTAAGCATTGCTCAACAGATTAAGAAAATCAGTGTTGATAATGATAATGCAATCAAGGCACTTGAAAGAGCAAATCAGACTCTAAGAAGTGGATGGCAGGCAGATGCACAGAGAGCATATGAAGAGTGCTTTACTCAGATGAAGAGTAAACTTAATACATATACGGCACTGCTTGCAGAGTACAGCGATACACTTACTAAGGTTACCAATGGAACATTTACAACTGATAGTGAGTATGCAAACAATATTCGTGCTAAGTTTGGTGGTTGATTATACGGTAATCTGCTGAAAAAACATAAAGAAATTATTTCTTGTGAGCAAAGGATTATATATACTGAGGGTGAGGAGACCAGCTATGAAAAGTCAAGCATAAATTAGCAAAAAATTTCTTTTTCGTATCGATGGTAAAAAAGGGTAACTTTAATAAAGCTCCCTAAGGGTGCATTTTCAAAATCTATCGATAAGGTGTTTGTATACAGACCTCCTAGTCGATGTTAAATTCTACACTGTCGGTCATCATCTTCCAGATGATCCTGACGAGTTTGCCGGCACAGTGTCCAAGGGCATTGTAGTGTGACCGGCCTTCAGCCATCTTCCTGTCATAATAAGTTTTAAAGGTGGCATTGTTTTTTACTACATTATGAGCTGCATTTATTAGTGCATAACGAAGGACTCTAGATCCACGCTTAGACATCCTAGTACGTCTGGCTTGAAAGTTTCCAGACTGATATACAGAAGGATCCAAGCCTGCAAATGCAAGCAGCTTATTCGGGTTGGAGAAACGGTGAACATCACCAATCTCACCAAGTATCATTCCTCCGTTGATATAACCGATACTGGGAATGGTCATGATAATAGAATCATTGAATTTCATGATATCTGTCATCTCAGCTTCAACCTGTTCTAACTGGCTATCCAGTAACTCGATTTGTGAAATGGTGTGAGTTATCTGAATAGATATAGCACTGTCGCTGGCACCGACAGACTTCTGTGCTAGAACTCTTAATTCTTTCGCCTGCTCTTTGGTAAAGTGTCCGTGCGAGTTCACTTTAAGCAGATTTGCAAGATGAGTCATGTGCATGGAAGCAATAGCTTTCGGTGTTGGAGCCTCTTTTAATAAGGTGTAGACAGATTTCTGGTGCAGACCAGATTTGAAAAAATACTGTAATTCAGGAAATACTTGGTTAACATAAGAAGTCAGCTGTATTTTTAATCGGGTACGCTGCTTAATGGTTTTCTGACGAAAACGTCCAAGCTGTTTTAAATCCATCAGATCAAGGTCATAGAACGTGACAAATCTGAGGGATTCCTGAAACATCAAAGTTTTAGCAATAATGTATGTGTCGACTTTGTCCGTCTTGGTTTTGCGAATGTTATTCTTTCGCATTGTGGACGTCTTAATGGGGGTAAGCACACACACTTTGTAGAAACTGGCAATAAGGTATCGTACTAGGTTGCCGCCATAGTGCGCCGTTGATTCAAGACCGATGATGATGTTGTCCTTGTCATCACAGATGGATGCAAGGTTAGATTCCAACAGACTGAATCCATCACCGTCATTTGTAAATTTGAACGGCTCCATGAGTATTTCGCCATCTGAACTAATGGCAGATGCGAAGTGGTTGAGTTTGGCAATGTCAATGCCTACATAAATCATGAGGTTGTACCTCACTTTCATAAAGTCTGATACCATGATATCCACCAGCGATTATCCTCGTAGACTTGATTGAAATAAGTACTTCCGAGCGAGAGCTCATTGCAACATCCAGCAGATAAACAATTCAGATAAAGGTAGCGGCAATACACTCCAGTCGAGTAGTCGAAGCCATAGGAAAAAATCAAAAGTCCATAGTATCTGAATGTATTAAACCACGATACAAAAAATATAAAAAGAAGGGAGAATGTGTGATGATTCCCTATAGGAATTATCATACAAGGAAATAAATGTGGAATTAGAACAATATAAATTTGATTTTGAACAATTAAATGCCTATGTTAATTCAATTGATAAAATGCACATAGTTATTGATTTTACTGCCATCATGCGATGCAATGCTGTTGAAGTGTTTAAATCTTTGAGAAGGTTAGCACGCTCTCGCTGTTGTTTTTATATTCCTAAAAATTTTGATAGGCATATTACTCAATTAATAGATGACAAAGAGTCTGGTTTTTGTTCGAAAACAGTTTTAAATAGTATTATTCCTGCATGGGAAGAATATAGATTTTTAAATTTGCATGTGATTGAGCAAGAAACTAATGGTTATAGTTTTTTTAAAGAATTATCTCGAAAAGGTCACAAAACTTGTTTTTTGACAGGAAACGAAACAGAAGCATGGAAACATATTTTGGAAGAAAAATCGGGAAATATACTGTTAGTGACGGATGTTGATTCCTTTTTCGTTATGGATAATTCGCTATACTTTCTTAAGCAAAAGTATGGATGCATTGAATCTTATACAGATAGAGCTATCCAAAACGATGAAACTATGGGAATGTGTGAAACATCAACAATAGAAAAAAAATTTTTGTTTTTTAAAAAGAGACATAGTTTGCATTATACTGACATTGTTAGCGAACATGGTGCAGAAGGCATAATATATAAAACCGATGAACCTGATATTGCTGTAAAAATTTTTTATCACACCGTTGCGGAACAAAAAATCAAAAAAATAGAGAAGTTTATTGGATTGCAAGACAAAAAAGAAAATTTTGCTTGGCCAATAGAATTCGTGTATTCAAAAAAACATAATTTCGCTGATCCTATTGGATTTTCTATGCCCTTATTTGAAGATGTAAGACCATTGGAAGAAATACAGTACCTAGATGTAGTTACGAATCGAATACGATGGAAAATAGGCGTCAGTTTTTTGGCATCTGTATTATATCTTTATATGCATGGTATTCAAATTGGAGATTATAATTTTAATAATTTTGGAATAACAGATGATTGTAAAGTGGTTTTTATGGATGTAGACAGTTACGTATATGGCATGTATGGAACGCAGATGCATGGCCGACAGCAACTGCCATTTGTTCCAGATTATACAAATAGATCTAGCATAATTCGTGCGGATTATCATTTGTTAAATAGTATGGTTTTCTGGATTTTATCAGATGGAATATGGCCGTATTATTACAATGAAGATATCGAACGAACTGTATGTCGCATGGAAATAAGTTCATCAAAAGAATTTCATGAAACTGTGAACAAATTTCCACAAAGGGTGAAAGTGTATTATAAAAACCTTTTTGAGAAAGGTATAGCTGATGATCCGTTTGAGTTATTGTTTATCATGTTGGACTCAGAAGATAAATTTATATAGTAATGGGAGGATGTAATAATTATGGAATATCCAAAAGATAGTTTAGCAGGTGCAAAAGCTACCAGAGCAAATTCGAAGGCAGGTGTTACACCAGTGCTTATTCTTTGTGACAACAGTGGAAGTATGAGTAGTTATGTTGATACTGTAAATCAGTGTTTGATTGATCTGGTTCAAGATTTAAAAAGTAATTCTGTATTGGGTCATAAGATTGATTTACGTATTGTTAGCTTTAATACGCAATACAATGAAATTTTACCATTTACTATGGTGGATAGAATAGAAGTGTCGAGTTTAAAAAAGGTTGAACAGGCTGAGTGGGCAACATTTCTGGGCACTGCATTAACTAAAGCTGTTGAGGAATTGGCTGAAGAAAAGGCTGTGTTTAAGGCAGCAAACGCAGAATATACTCAACCAAACTTAATTGTTTTATCAGACGGCTACCCTGAAAAAGAGGATGCTGTTATTACTGCTAAAGGGATAAAAGATGTTCAAAACAAAATTCTCAATGAACGTTGGAACTGTATTCCGATTTTTATAGGACACGAATATGGCAGTAATATTCTCGAGGATATTTCAGTTCCGGACAATTATGGACATAAAACAGTTATTACATTTGATAGTAGCGATAAAAGGAGTGATATTATAGAGGCTTTTGAATTTGCAAGCATGAGTGTTTGTGCAGTAGGAGAACAAGCTGGGAATCCTTCGTATAAACCGACATCAACAAGTGAGTTGAAACAAAAAATTCTCGCAGCGGAAGAGCGCAGAAAAAATCTTAAGAAGAATCCATCACAATCGCAGAAAAAATCTTTCTGGGATAAGTTGGGATTTTGACAATATGCTACTAGGAGGCGATACCATGGCTGAATGGATAGTAACAAATTGTGAATCTGTTGGGAATACACATGATATTTGTCAGGACCATACTGAATTTATGGTATCAAATAGCAATGTGTACGTGGGCGCATTAGCAGATGGAGTGTCTAGTAATAGGTATTCTGATATTGGTGCAAAGGCTGTAACTAAATTTGCTTGTGAAGAAATGTGTGATAATTTCAATAAATATTTTACTCAAGAGTTGACATCACGAAATTTTGTTCGCGCACTTCAGGATAAAGTTAATTTAGAATACGGAAGTGCATACGATATCAATCAAATGAAATCAACATTGATTTTTTGTGCTGTACGCGAAAATAATTATATTGTTGGACATATAGGAGATGGTGCGGTTCTTTGCTTTGGCAAATATAGTTATGTTATCTCTCCACCGCAGGAAAATGAAGTAGGTGGCACAGCCACGTTTACTGTTCTGGACTACAACGCTGATGAGCATTTTGAGTTTAAAATAGGATATATGAATGATATAGATGGTTTTTTAATGACAAGTGATGGACTGCTAGGAAATGTTTATTATTCTGGAACTGATATACCTCAGTTGGCTTATGAGTTGTTTGGGTCGGTATATAAAGCTACATCTCCAACACAGAAAAGAGAACGAGATGCTTTATTTAAGAATTATCTTGCAGATCATATTCAGAAAGGAAACTCGTTTGCAGATGATTGCAGTATCTTTATGATTGCTCGTAAAAAACAGACAGGATATGTAGATTATGAGATTGTTAATGGATTTGAGGCTGATATAAAATGGCCGTGTACGTGTGGACATTTAAATCGAATGGATGAGGTGCGTTGTTCGAATTGTCGAACTATGTATACATCTTTATATTCAAATTCAATTGTAAGAATTAATAGTAAAGAGGGATTTTTTTCAAAACTTTATAAATGGATGATGATTGATTCTGCTGATAGGTTTGATCCTGGGGAAGCTGCAGAGATTATTGATATAAATAATTTTTTATCTCTTTGCAATACACTGAAGAGTAATTCAAGTGGTATTACGGCGAGATTAGATAGAAATCAGGTGCATTCGTTAAGCAGTGAAAAACTTTCTGACCAGGAGGAATGTGACAAACACGTTAAAGCACAGAAAAATAAAAGTCAAAGATATTCCTCTGAGAAAAATGAAAATAGCGTAGAAGAAACTATTAGAAGTGTTGTGAAGCAAGGAATGAGTGTAATTGGAAATCTTTTTCAGCGATTGAAATCAAAGAATTCATATGATTCCCAAAAACAGAAGTTGAGCGATAAATCCGATATTCAAAAAGTTTTTCCAATAGAATTGTCATATGCTGAAATGAATGAAGTTGCATATCAACTGAAATTTTTACCAATGACATTTGTTTCTGTGGACGACTCGATTAGAGCAACGAGTGATCAGAAAAGAGCAGTAAATGCAATGTTTTCATACGATGGATTACTTGATGTGTTTTGGCGTGATGAAGAAGGAGCAACGATTATTCATTTTTACAATAAAAAAGATGAAATAATTTCTGTTTGTGATAAAAATACAGATGTACTCTATTGTAGAGTTAATGATGTTGAGGAAAAACTTCTTAAAGATGAATGCTTTATACCGAAATATCTTTTAGAAGATGAATTAAAACAATGCAATAAATTGAATAGTATTTTGATTAACTATAGAAAGCAAACTTTGCAATGGAAATGGTTACTAACCTATGTGCAATCCAAAGCAGATGCTTCGCAGATGCTTTGGATTTTTAGAAAAATTCTTGAAAAAAAAGGTTATAAACTCGATGATGTGATTGCGGACATTTGGTTTGTAGCAAGGGATAGAAATTCGAGTGAGCTAATAGCATATATATTGACTAATCATTATCTGTTGCGATTAAAGTCTATAGGTAAAACGTTTGTAGAGGTAGATCAAGTTGTGCTTGATGATGATTATGCGTTACAATTAAGGAATAGATATTTAATGAAAAGAAGATGAAGTGAGGTGGATTCATATGAAGAGAGTGCAGAAGATAAATGACTTCCTTTCTTATATATCGCCTGATCCAAAGTGCCCAGAGATAGGATTTGTTCGGATTGCTAACTCTAAAATAAGATATATTGCAGAGTTAGAAGGTTTTCATAACATTGAAAATGGAAGTAAGGTTGATGTCGTAACGGATGAGGAGCGTTTGATTGTAAAAATTATGCTGAATCACACTAGCACGATTTTGTTAAAAAGAGAGTGTCTAGACGATAAGCAGGTTATTATTTATATTCATGAAGATGGTATTATTTCTTGTGAAAATGAATTGCCAGAAATAAAAGTGTTTCATTGCTTTTCAACTCTGGATGATCTGTTGGCTTATCACATTAATGATTTTGTTTCTGATAGCTACGATGAACCTAAGTATCCATTTCATTTTTTAGTACCGACTGACAATACCCTATATCGAGAGCCACATTCAATTTCGTATTCTGAGAAATTAAAACAATCGATACTTAGTAAACTCAAGGAAAGTAATGGAACAAATTTGAAGCGATTTGATATAGAAAAATCGTATGTTGAAGAGTGGAATACTCCCACATATTCACTTCAGCTACATGCAAATAACCATGTCGGTAATGTGGGATTTATTAGCTTTTTATTTTGCAAAAGTTGTATATGGGCAATTTATCCATATGAAGATGATTATGCACGTGTGAAAGTAATTGGATCAGCCGAGGCACAAAACAAGTTTTGTGAATTTATATGCTCGTTTGCTGATAGTGGTGAGTAAATATGAATGAACAAATTATGATTGAAATTCATGTGATTTCAAAAAACAAAGAAACAGTTTTAGATATTGATTGTAATGTAGGGGTGGATACAACCATAATTGAGTTACTTGAAATTATCTTTACTAATTATAACTTAGATCCAGAAGGAATTGTAGCAATGTATGCATTTATTCCATTTGTGGGTTGTCCGGTTGAATTACATAAAGATGATTTGTTGAAAACGTTAAGTGAGTCAGAATTTACAAATGGAGTAACATTCCGCATTGTTTATGTGGGAGATACAGAATGACAAATTATGATATAACTATTAGACAATTGAATAATATTCGTTCTAACCTGCAGATTAAACTTAGTGAAATAAGAAATGCTGCAGCAATTTCGTATGGAAATTGGGATTCGGATACTAGAGATGCCTATAATTTTGCGGTTTTAGAAATAGAAAGAGAATTAAGCTCAATAATTAATGAAATTAATAACCTTAAGATGTGTGTATATAAAGAGGAAGAATAATGAAGTATGATAAGAATGCGATTTTAAATACTGCTCGAAATCTACGTTCGAAATCTTCTGGACTAACTAATCTACAGACAAGTTTAAGTAGAGTATCACCGAAAAAATGTAGTTCGAGCTTTTATTCAAAACGATCTTCGTTGGTTCGAAGATTGAGTAATGTTCAAAATGAAATTAATTCACTTAGTAACGATATAAGCAATGCAGCATATAAAATGAGTTCGGACGATGTTCAGAATGCCTATTATATAAGACAAGTATTCAATAACCGTACTTCCAGGATATCATTTGGACAGAGTGTATTCTCTGCTGGAAATGCTAATTTGAAGAGGAGTGGTACATTTGGAAGCTCTTTGCTATTTTCACAAATGGCTATGAATAGACGCTCAGTTTCATCTTTGGGGAATGCATCTAAAGGAAGAACATCTTGGTATGCTAATGCTGGAAATTTTTTGAGAAGTGGTGCAACATCGTTAGGAGAGAAAATAGGTAAGTTTGGCTCAAATATTTGGAACGGAACATCCAATTTTTTTTCGAATGCAGGAAAATGGGGAGCGGAGCGATTAAATGATCTTAGGGAATGGGGAAAATCAGCAAGAGAATATACTTGGAAGAGTATTACTAAATTTGTTTTAGGTGATTATTCCGATGATAATATTACAGCGTTGTCTTTTATAGGAAACATTGCTACAGGGATATTTGATGTTGACTTACCACTGGATGTCAGAGATCTTGTTTATGATGTTCAACACTGGGGAGAAGGAGAAAACTTTGGAGTTTATTTCGCATTAGATGTGGTTGCACTTCTTCCAGTTATAGGAGTTCTAAAATATGGTAAATATACGGATGACGTTGCAGATGGAGTTAAAAATCTTGGAAAAGTAGTGGAAGCAACTGATGACATTGGTAAATATTCTGATGATGTTGCTGATGTAGTAGACGGTGCAAAAGATATAGGTAAAACAGTAGATACCGTATCTGATGCAGGAAAAGCAACTGATAAAGTGTCTGATGCCGTAGATGATGCCAAAGATTTAGGAAAGACATATGCGAAGTCTAGCCTTGATTCGCTAGAAAATACAGATAATCTAAGGGATTCAGCAATTGAACATATTTTTGAAGGACAGGTTAATGGAAGTAAAGGCTATCATTATGATGGTATTGATTTTACTGCTGGGAAAATAGTTCCTGGAACAGAAACTCCTATCAATAAAAATGGAGTATATAAGGCACAGGTAGAAATAGGGGGTGTTCCAAAATCTGGCAATGGGGGATGGTCAACATTTTTCCCAAAAGATATGAGTCCGCAGGAAGTGGTAGACGCTATTAATGAAGCATACGATAATTGTGATTTAGTACCCGGAACGAGAAATACCTATCGTGGAGTTACATTAAAAGGATTGAGAATTGAAATGTATCTCGATAAAAACAATAAAATAATTTCAGCATTTCCAGAGGAGGTATTAAAATGATGAAATATGAAATACGAGAATATAAATTAAAAAATGGTATGCAGGGTCTTTCTATAATATTTGAAGAGGAAAAATATCAGTTATTATCAATGTTTTTAGGATCGGATGTGACACAATTTGCGGAGTGGATTAAGCAAGAATTCGATAAAGTGATATCAGGACGAAGCGAGTATGAAAAAATAAGTGGGAATGTTTGTAGCATAGAAATTACTCCTGATATGACTAGGATATATGATGATTTAGCAGAAAATCCTATGGAAGATTTCTGTGAAATAAATACAGTAGAGCTTCGTGAATTAATTGAGAAATGGTGCAGTGCCGTAAGTGAATATAAGAACAATAATTAAGGAAGTCATCCTATGAATGAAAAATTCTAATCCCCCAGCTATGCTGGGGAGAATAGTGTAAGTGGAAACGATAAGGATTACAATAAAAAACTTCCTATGCTATATTGAGAATGGTGTCGCAAGCCAAACTCAAGCATAGGAGGTGGTCCAAATGGACAATAAAAGCTTATCACATACACGATGGAAATGCCAATACCATATAGTTTTTATTCCCAAATATAGGAAAAAAGTATTGTATGGCAGAATTAGGACGGAAGTAAGAGAAATAATCAATACTTTATGTCAATACAAAAACGTTGAAATAATAGCTGGAGCAGTTTGTGTAGATCATGTACATCTCAGTGTGGCGATTCCGCCACAAATAAGTATTTTAAGGCGTTTTGGGCAAGAGGATATTGCGTGGAAACAATTGGTAATATCACTGAGATAGTGGATTCTCCTCCGGCGAATCCTTTCTCAGCGACAAGACGGTCATAAATGCGTTTTGCCGTGTGCCGCTGCTTGGCGAGACCTTCCTGTTCATCTTCTCTAAAACAAGAGAGAATGAATTCGCGGGTCTCGTCGGTGATGATTGTTGAATTCCTGTGGTACTCTTTACGATTACCCGGGATAGTAGTTCCATCACAATACTTCTTGACTGTCTGCCTGGATATGTCTAGTGTTTTGGCTATGGCTCGGATCGACATTCCGTCATTGTGATAGGAACGGACAAGGTAATACATGTCCATTTCTAATTTCACACCTTTCTTCTCCTTCGTAAGATTTTGAACATAAAAATCTTACAGGATGTATTCCAGGTGGTAAACTTATTCAGTAGCGAAATGGACTAAAGTGGTCAACTATTATAATAGCGTTTACACCTAAGATCTGTTCTGCCACATACTATGTATATTTCAGAAAAAACAACTGCATCATTCAGCATATACAAGAACCTCCATGATGGAACGTATCACTGCGGGAGCAGCACCACCAGCGATCTCTATGTGTATGCTGCCGCGGTTTATCCTTATTCTTGAATTGCTGCATGAATCAAAGTTATTCTGATAATCAGCGCATTCCAACCTGACTATCTGTGGCTTCTCCGATTCAACTGGCAATTCAGGCTGAGAGCCTGAACTTTGCATGCATGCCGCCAGTCTCAGCTGCTTAAACCAGTAGTAATACTGATCCTTTGATATTTTATTTTCAGCAAGCCAGTCCTTTGTTTTCATGCCGCTGTTCCTGCATTCCTGAATAATCGCGGTCCAAGTCGCAAGCTGCTTTTCCCGAATAGCAAGTCGTGGCGCCATAATCTACCTCCCGAATATTTGGATTTTTCGCTCTTATTTTCCAAATAGTTGAGGTAATTATAAAAAAATTCGGATAAGATGGATAGGTACCAGCTATGGAGCGTTTACTATCAACTTGGCTGATATCGCCATAAGTGACTGCATTTTCTTCAATGGATTCAGCCTTCTGGTTGTGTAATAATTATGGAGTTCTCTAAACTCCTGATTCTTCGCCACAAGCGACATTGCAATCTCAAACAGCAGATATCTAAGCCGCTTCCTGCCCCGTCTGCTTATCGTTGTCTGTCCTTTGTGCTTTCCTGAACTGTTCTCAACCAACGCCAATCCTGCAAGTTTCTGCAGTTCCTTTGGATTGCTGAACCGGCTTACATTACTTACTTCTGCAAGGAATCCAGACACAGTCTTAATTCCTACGCCTTTGATATCCATCAGCTTTTCAGCCATCGGTATCTTTTTTACCAGTTCTTCAATCAATGTCATTACTTCCTGAAGACGATTATTTCTGGATTCATAATTCTCAAGTAGCATTCGAATTTCCATTCGTGCAGCCGTCGATCCTTCTTTTTGCTCCGACGCTGTGCCTTGCAGCCTCTATCAGGATTTGCGCCCTCTTTTTTCCAACTGCTCTCATCTTTGCATCCCGCCAGATCTGGTTTACTCCTTCAATACCCAACGTCAGGATGTCTTCTGGAAGAGGTGCCTGTTTCAGAATCATCATTCCACTTACTGCATCAGGCTTTCCATACACTGTCTTATATTCAGAAAAATATATATTGAACCAACGACTTATCCTGTTTTGGATTCTCGTAATCTCTGACTGGATCTGAAACCTCATATTTGAAGCAGTTCTCAGATCTGCATACACACCCTCAGGCAGATATGGGATCATATATCGTCCCTCTTTTACCAATCCTGCGATTACCTTTGGATCCTTACGATCATTCTTTGTCGGATTATTGTCATCGAGTTCTTTTGATTTTTTTACATGATGAGGATTCACAAGCACCGGTTTCATTTCATTATCCTGAAGATACTTTCCAAGATTAAACCAGTAGTTCCCTGTCGGTTTCATCCCTGGCACGACCTTATCCTTTTCATGCGTTTCCTTGATATCGGAGATCCACGCTTTGAACATTTCAAATCCTGCTTCACTGTTACTGAAGCTGAATGGTTTCTTTGAATACTCAATACCTCTGTAGTCGAACGCCCTTGCATAGTGTTTTTCACTTCCTACATCAATTCCGATTACCAAAGTTTTTTCTGTTATTGCTTCTGTTTTTTTATTCTGTGTGTTAGACTTCATTGTAGATATCTCTCTGTTCGATAAGATTTTTACTAACCTGCCAGTCAGTAGTCTTATTTTACTCTGAGGTATTTTTATTTTTCAACGTCCACATTTTGAATTATACAGGAAGCTCCTTAAAATAGATTGATACTGTTTCAAGATCCACAGGACTCCTTGTAATCGTAACCTACTTCTTGATAAACCGCCATGCGGTAACTAACTGATTAACAAATGAACAAAGAGACTGTGGTTGGAGCCTCATATAAACCATCTAGTGGTAGGAGGAAAAACCAATCCACAGTATCTTAGAATAGCATAGTCGAACCTGTAGAAAAGGTAAAGAAAGACTATGACTTTATATAATAGTAGGAGATTAATGATTCTTGAATGTATGATGGCATTTAGTTTAAATGTTACTTTTTCACATTGATTTAAAAAAAATCTAATTATATAATACGTTTTAAAGGTAATATGATAATAGAAAGACCTAATATTATTATAGTGAGGTAATTATGAAATTAGGATTTAATAAACGGCTTTCACCAGCAGAGCGTTTTGTTTTATATTTTGAACAGGCAAAATTTAATTATGAAAGTTCAAATGATATAAAAAATGCCACGCAAAAATCTATTCTGGAATGGTATAATAAAAAATATAATGCTTCGTTGTCTGAAGCAAGTCTATCGAAGTATTTAAGGGGGACCAATGAGATACCTATAGATGTTTATGTTAATATGAAAGAATTAGCTGGTATTGAAGATTTATTTTATGGCATGGGTGCATCTCGAAAAGACTTTGAGATTTCTTCAGATTTTAAAGAGTCGCTGGGGTTTGTAAGTGACGAAATTGAGTTCATGTGTGGACTTGAAGAGCTGGAAGGTACAGAGGGTGAATCTATTAAAGAAATGATGAAAATACTGGAGAAATATTGTGAATGTGCATCAAGAAAAGATTATAGGTTGGAGATAGAAACATTACAGGAACTTAAAGATATCATATCAAAGAGTGAAGATAAAATACGGTGTGCAATTGAGAAAAATTGTAATTCTGCATCTCCATATGATACATTTAATTTAGTAAAAGGTTGTGTTGGTTCTGCAAAAATCAATAATCACAGTGATGGGGAATATTTTGATGGATATTGTATGTATAATCATGAGTGGTATAGTACGCCAGTTGAGAAAAGTAATCGTGATTGTAAATTGGAAACTATTTCTAAATGGGAAAATGGTAAATTCGATGAAGATGAAGGTAGCCCAAGAACATTGAGTTACAATCAAGAAATTACTCTACAAGAAAAAGATAATAGGGAAAGCAAGCCAAGTAGTAATAATATACTTGAGTTAGAAATTCGCAAGGAAAGATTCGATAAATTAGCGCATCTTGTTAATAGATGTATTTATTTACATAGGAAATTAACATTAACAGAGGATATATATATGGACATCCCAGTAAAAGAGGAATGTGAAATATTGAGAAGTATAAAAAGAAATGCCTAGGAATAATAATGTAAAATTCATATATTTTAAAATTTAATATATTGTTGTAAAACCACTTCAGTTGTGAAGTGGTTTTTTTGTTTTTAAATTTCTTGTTGGGAAAATTTGGATGAAATTTATGATATTTTGAAAAGAAGAAAACAAACAATCATTTTTATGTTTTGAGATAAATGGAATTGTGGAATAAGCATAGTTTCTGGCATTACCAATATTTTTCTGGACAAAGAAAAGGTGTGTAAAAGCAAGCTAAAACCAAGGTGCAAGTTAATTCGAGAGTTCATTAATTAAGTCCGCAACAGAAAAGTGAACAAATTGACAAAAGGGGTAACGTAAGAAAATCTACTTTATATTAGAATGAAACATGTATAAATATCCATATATTGATTTCAATGTAGAAATGTGATTCAACAAGGAGGGTGCCGCTACATGAAAACTGAAATTGAGAAGATGATAGAAGAGCAGTATCAGAATTGCCATATTCCTGTTCTCTGCAAGAATAAGACATATGCAGATGCAGCTACTGGAAGAAAGGCAGATCCTAAAATTGCAGAGGAAGAGGGAAAGGTTAAGTTCATTTCTGCTTCTATGCAGTACGTTAATCAGAAACTTGATAAACCTATCTATCACGAGTTTATCTGGATTGAGAATAGGATTATTCATCACAAGGTAATTTGTGCATTCCGTATTAACAAGCATGGTATGGATTGGAAAGATGTTTATCATGCTAAGTTCTATACAGAAAGCACGTGCGCTGATATCGAAGGAGAAGGCACTCTGGAATACTGGCTTAGTGATGAGAGCGATTCGTTATTTGTTGAAGATACGCATAATTGGATTGGGCATGAAGGATCAGAGGTAGTTGATGTAGAGAATTGTAATGAAGGTGATAGAAATGCAGAAATAACTGCTAATGATACAGATCGTTCAACATCAACAAACTCTCTTGATATAATTCCCCAAAATTGTAAAAGGGTATCAGTATATGATTTGGAAATTGATATTTCGTACTACAGTAGTAGTTCATCATATAATTATCTTTTTAAGAATCCTAGACGTCAGAAAGCCGCGCTTAGGAAATGGATTAATGGTGATTACAAGAAAATACTTGATAACTTTAATAGGTATCGTGGACTTAAGGCACGTAGATTTGGGTGTGAGATAGAATTTACGGGTATATCTAGAGATACTGCAGCAAGGGTTATTGCACGGGTTTTCGATACAGAGAAAGTATATAAGGGTGGAGTATATAACGAGCACCATATCGTTGACCATAAGAATCGTACATGGAAGATCGTAAGAGATGCGTCTATTTTTCCTTCGGTAACAGCAAATCGTCAGAATCCAAACTATGGGCATTATATGTGTGAACTTGTTACTCCTATTCTTGAATATAAGGATATGTATTTTCTTAAAGAAATTGTAGATTCACTTAGAATTAAAGGTGCCGTTGTTAATACGTCTTGTGGAATGCATGTTCATGTGGATGTTAGGAATATTACAGCTGTTCAGCTTCGAAATATTGTGAATATTACGGCATGTAGAGAAGATTTATTGTGCAAAGCTCTTGCTGTAGCGCCTAGTAGACTTAGTAGATGGTGTCGTAAGATTGATACTGAATTTGCACATAGTATTAATGGATTATCCAGAAATGTGTTAACGATTCAGGCAATTAAGAATGCGTGGTATAAGTCGACAGGTTATCCCCTTGGTCATTACAATCGGACTAGATACCATATTCTTAATCTTCATAGCTTTTTTGAAGGGAAAGGTATAGAGTTTCGTCTCTTCAATTCGACACTCGAATCAGATGAGGTGAAGGCAAATATTATTTTAGCATTAGGTATTTGCTGTACGGGGTGTTATCAGAAGAAGACAAGAAGTTACAATGTTCTTCGCTACGTTAATATTGAAGCGTTAGATAAGAAGGATATGACAAGTTTTATGAATCAGCTTGGAATTGTGGGTGATGAATTTAAAACTGTTAGGTTTAATCTGGTTAAGAATATGAATAAAGGAAGGATGGTGGCGTAATATGAGTTTCTATATCGCTTATGGAAGTAATCTTAATAGAGAGCAGATGAGATATCGTTGTCCTACGGCTAAGGTCGTAGGCAATGGATATGTTGAAGATTATGAGTTGACTTTTCGGCTTTATGCTACGATTGAGAAAGCAGAGGGGAAGAAAGTTCCTGTAACTGTTTGGGAAATTGATGAGGCTTGTGAAGAAAGTCTGGACAGATATGAAGGATATCCGAAACTTTATCGAAAAGAGATGGTTTCTGTGAAAGTATCTGGGAAGGCATATGATGCCATGGTTTATATAATGAATGAATATGCTAGACCATATCATATTCCTCATGAAAGTTACTATAAAGTTGTTCTTCAGGGATATGTAGATATGAAGTTGGAGATAGAATATCTTGATAGGGGAATTTTGAGAACAGAGGAGATAATAGCAGGAGGGACACTAAGATGACTTTTGAAAACACTTTATTTGATGTAACTAAAAAGATGGAAAAAAGAAAATTCGATGAGGAAACTCGTAAAGTATGTTCATTTGAACGAGAACTATTAGAGGAAACAGTTAAACTTCTGGATGTTGATGTAAATGCGAAAGGTATGGCTGTACTAAAGGTTGATACAGGAGAAATAACAAAGGTTGTCTCAACCAATAAGATAGTTGGTTATTTTGAAGATATGCTGAACAAGACTGTATATGTATCAGGAATTAAGGTACCAGGAAATAAGAAAAAGAATGAAAAATGGTTCATATGTACTTGCATGGATGTGACTGATAGAGAATATAGCTTGGCAAAATGTGATAAATTTTCGGAAGCGGAGAAAGTTGAATTCCAGAGAAGTATTGAAATGTTTGGTCCCGATATCCAGAAAGATCTTTGTGATAAGAAGATTATATTGGCTGATAAAAAAATGAAAGAAGATGCGGAGTCTGAGCTGACATTATATAGGGAACCAGCAGAGCTGAACGCATATTATGATATTGTTAAAAAGGTTATTCCAAGAGAATTTCGTGATGTGTATGAGACTGCAAGATACAGAAGGGAAAAGAATTGTTCGTCTTCTGAAAAGAGAAATTATCTTAAGCAGATGGCAGATATTTTGGACTTTGACTGGGTGGGTAATGCTGATTACAAGGATATTGATATTGAAGAACTTAGAAAGAAGATTCAGAAAGAACACATAGGCCATCGTAGACAGATAGAAGAAATTTGCACAGAATTTGAAGCCAGCAATATTTCGAAAATTGCTCCGAAGACGTTTTGTTTAATAGGTCATCCTGATACGGGAATAAACCAGTTATCAGAGATCATAGCATCTTCCATTGGAAGTGGATATTCAGTGATTAATCTTGCGGGTATACATATGAAGGAAACGGAAGCCCTTACTGGTACTTCTAAGATATACGAGAATGCAAGAGCAGGCCTTATTTATGAGCGTATAAAGGAGGCAGGGGTGAGAGGCGCATTGGTAATTGAGGATTTTGATCTTTATGATTCTGGAATAAGGAATGCACTTACTCCGTTAGTAGAGAAAACCAACTACGTTGATAAGTTTATTGAGGTGGCAATAAATCTTACAGACATGTTCGTAATTGTGACGTGTAGTGATATTAAGGACATCCCAATGTCTTTAAGAGCAAATATGACAACTATATATTTTCAGGACGCAGAAGAAAATGAGATTATTAAAACTATCAATAAAATTATAGTTCCAAAGTATTGCGCGGAATATGGTATTGATTTTCCTAAAATGATTCCTGATGACTGTTGCAGAACTCTTATTTATAAGTATGCAAATATGGATATGAATAAGTTGGATAGTGTTATTCGTTCCATTGTAATAAAAACAGTAACGGGGGGGAAAAAGGAATTTCCTGATTATAATGTCAGAAAAATCAACGAATTTGATTATGATGATGATTATGATAAGACGCGTAATGAATATGTAAGAGAAATAACTGCGACTGAGCATAAGTTCTTTAGTTGCTATGATGAGTATCCTGAAAGTATTCAGAAGAAAGGCATTAGGCTTTTTGAAATCCTTAATTGGGGATCTGATGAGCGTCAGAAGGAGTATGCAATGGATGTGATTCATTATATTGCAAATATCTTTATGGGGAATAATGAATCTTTAGTTATTGGTTCAGTAATTGAAGAATTAAGCAAGACACATTATCTTCAGAATGATTTTGGAGTAAAAATTGAAGCTGCTATTTTGTCAAAAGAACTTGAAAAGAATACGAACAGAATGACAGTGATAGGATTAGATGGAAATGCGGGAACAGGTAAGAGTAGCATGGCCATAAATGTCGCGAGGGCACTAAATCGTAATTGTATCAAGATCAATGTGGGTGGTGCTGGAGGTGCTGAGATCATTAAAGGAACGAATAAGACTGTGCATAATGCAGGTCCATCTATGATTGTTAGGGAGCTTGCAAAGACTGGGCATGGCTGTTATTCAGATGTAATACTACTTGATGAAGTTGATAAAGCTACACCAGATTTTTTCAACGCTTTATATGAGTTCCTGGATCCAAACGAAGAGTTTATTTATGACCAGTACCTGGAATGTCATATTCCTAAGAATAACTTTATTGTTATAGTTACATTCAATGAGATAGGGAACATACCGATTCCTATTCGTGATCGTATGGAAATCATTGAATGCAGTAATTATTCTATTCAGGATAAGAAAGTAATTATAGAAAAATATATTTTACCTAAGTTGCAGAATAAATTTACAGTTGATGAACTAACAATCGATAGTAATGCCTTGGATTTGTATGTTAATCAGTATGATGTTGCTCCAGGAATGCGCAATGTTGAACGTGATTTTGAATTTATTCTTATGAGTATAGCGAGGGCAAATAAAGGAAAATTGAAGGATATAGTAAATATTGATAAGAGAATCCTTCAGGATGTTTTAGGGGAAATAAGAACGGTAGGATTAAATGATGTACCTCCTCGTTCTGTAGGAAAATGTGGCATGGCTCAGGCTCTTGCAATTACTACAGGAGGAATTGGCGTGAGTACTGCAGTAGAAACAGTTATCAATCCGTACCAGGATAAGGATGTTGTTGTGACCGGATTATTGGAAGGCTCCTGCTTAGAATCTGTGTCAATTGCATGTTGTTTTGCAAGTAAATATATGAAAAATAAACTACCGAAACTGCATATTCATATGACAGATGCAGTGAAAAAGGATGGACCTTCTGCTGGTATAACGATTGTTATGTCAATACTTTCATGCATTTTGGAAAAACCACTTCCCAATATTGCGTTCACTGGAAGTATTGATTTATACGGAAACGTGGGACCTGTTGGCGGGGTATTTGAGAAGTGTATTGCAGCGGAACGTACTTTGGTGAAGAAGGTTATTGTACCTTCTGAATGTTACAGGAGACTTGTTGATAGAAAAGAAATTGATAGATTAAATATAGAAGTGATACCGGTAGATACAGTAGAAGAAGCTATTGAATGTATATGGGGCGAGGAGGTATAGATATGAATCCGTTTATGATGTTTGAGCATTTGGGAGATATTGCTGAGTTTGCATATAAGGCGATTTATACAGGATGTGGAACTGAATTTGGAAATTGCATAATCCGTATCATACATATACTTGAAAAATTAGTCGATGCAGGCATGCTTGAAAATGTGACAAAAAAGAAAATCGAAAAATTTCTTGCCAAGGATATGAGTTTGTCAAATATGCAGGTTATTTCAAGAAATACCAATGATGTTGTTCTGGTTAATACAGAGATTCACGAGCTGGATTCGTTTGATCTCAGGCAATTTATAACATGGATAACAGAAGAATTATGCAGTGATCCAATTATGAAGAAGATGCTTTGTTGTAGAAATAATTATGAAGGGGTAAAAAAAGTTCTCAATAGTTATGCTGATACGGAGTGTCGATTATTTGAGAAAGAAAACTGGATTGATTACTATGTATGTAAAGATAAAGTGTTTTATACAAAAAGAGATGTAACTGGTATTCATTTATATAAGAAAGAGAAATGTGATGTAAGTTCTGCTTTTTCGAGGGAGCGGAAGAAATATAAAGATATACAGCTTATAAAAGAAAACTTACTTGATGGTAGAATTTATAATTTTACAGATGAAACTGTGCTTGTAGAGACTGGTAATGATTATATTGTTAGAGTTTGTTATGTGAGTAGTGGCAGACTTTGTTACTCAAGAAGGAAAGGTTCAATTATAAATCAGCTAGAGGATGGCAGTTTGTTGTTCATTGAGAACGATAAACTTATGAGATTAAATCCAGATGGTAGGAAGAGCATGCTTATGGATAATGCAGTTCTTGGAATGGTTGCAATAGAAGGCAATCAGGTTTTTTGGAGAAGCCGATTAAGAAAAAAAGATATGGAAATTGGGAATACAGGTGACTCCGGTAATCTGACCTGTGAACAGATAACATATTGTTTAAAAAACAACAGGGTTAACAAAGAGATGCTTTGGAAAGGACTATTATTTACACTTTATGACTTTGACCGTATGAATTTTGATAATAAGATTGGAAATAGATTTAGGTTTGCTGAGTTCTTTGATGTTTTGCCGGCACCATTTTCATTGAATGAGATAGTAAATAGGCTCTCGGTAATAGAAAGGTACTGTTATGACGGAGACGTTATCAAAACTGATGGATACATAGAAGCAATGGGATATCTTATATCTCTTGAGGGTGAATCATTAGATGAGAAGGAAACAGTGGACGCATTGGATTATCTGTTAGACAATGTGACAAGGAATCCGTATGAGTGGATTGTAGATAGTTCTGGATTGAGGATTATAGATAGTATTGATTTTTTCTTTGGTGATACAGAAGAAGATGATGAGATACACTTTGAAGGGGAAGATGAGCTAAAGACAATATTCGAAGATGCTGATAACATGTCTGCGGAGCAATTTGACAAAAATCTCGATAACATAATTGCGGAAATTGAAAGACAGATTGAGAAAGAGAAACAAAGGGAAAAAGAAGCTTCATTGGAAGAAGAATCCAATAAACAGAAGAATAAAAAGAATAGCAGAGGTAACAAGAACGGAAAAAGATTACCAGGTGGAGAAGATGAAAAAGTTGGAAGAAGTGCGGGAGCAATTGAGTTACCTGTGGGTGAGTAATTTTATAAAAAATTGTATTAAGAAAGGAAAGAGAAATGGGTAAGGACAAAACATAAGATGAAAAAAATAAATGTACGCTGTAGAGATAAGATATCGGAACTTTTTAAGATTGATCAATTGTATAGTGTCTTAACGGATGATAACGATATTCACGTTAATGGTTCGGTTGAAATGATAGGAAGTGATTACGGTAAAATCAAGAGGATTAAGGTGTATGCCAATTTGTGTAACAAGGATGGGGCAATTCTCTATGTTTTAAATGGGTGGAAAAACTATCCGGTAAGTAAGGGTATGTATAATTCGTTTTCTCTTTACTGTAGTACAATAGGAAGATTCTTTAATCCAGATGAACTTGACTATGTTGAGTTATACTTGAGTTTTAATGAGAATGACTCGTAAAGACATATACGATAAAACTATTATAAATATGATATAGAAGCACGAGAAGTTTGATAATATGCAAAAAACAGTAATAAGGCTTAAAGAGAAATCGATACAGTCGAAGGGATAATACATATTTGATCATATTTTGAGTGGGAGAATTATGATAAATACGAGTTGAGTAACTTTTTTTTAGAATAAGTATTTGATTGATGGTTTTAATTTGATAGAAAAAACATAAATACACCACAGGAGAAAAATGTGACACACAGTGTGAAACTGAGAAGAAGTATGGAGTATTTGGAATTGAGATTTCAGGAGAATGATGATAGGGAAGGAGATCGATATATGATGATATTTAGGGAGAAAGAGCACGGCAATATTTTAAATAATGAGCCATATACTACATTTATTAAGAAATTTGACAAGCTGCAAGGCGTCATAAATGAAAAGATACATATGAGAATCGATGCAGGTGATGATAGTAAGAAAACAGGTTTTATAAGCGGATTTTGCCTTGATTCATGCTATGCACAGTGGTTTGAGTTGAAGTTTGAATTCTATGGATTGGATAATGAAGAATGCAATCCAAACAAGGAACTTTGTGTGATGCATAGTCTGGAGTATAAATTTGTAGATGATGATTACAATGATATGATGCTGGATATGGCTGCAGATATAGAGAAAAGGAATGGTTACATATACTTATCATCTCTGGTTCATGAGTGCGAAGTGAGATGCTCATTGAATAACAAAAATACAGTAACTGTAAACTATTCAGTCGTTTGTGATGAAAAAGATGTAAAGGAAGTCTGCCTGCAGCTTATTGACCATAATATTGCACTGTTCACTCGGAGTTTCTGAGGGAGAGAGGAAGGTAACGCTCTTCAATAAGATCGACAATGCAGAATTAAAAAACAACAAATATAAATACAAGCTTCACTACATCTATCGTGAATTCCAGATAGATTTCTTTCGCATGGACATACGATCCCTGCCTAAGAATGCCTCATCTCTTAAGTTCTCAAAGTTTGATAAAAATGTGATTGGGCTCTGCCTCTTTTATAAAGTGAATCTTGGTTTATCCTTGAGGAAAACTGCTCATGCTATACAAGAGATACATGGGATCAAGATCTCTCATCAACAAGTTGCCAACTATCTGAAAACTGCGGCAATATGCGTGAAACCTTTGAAAAAACTTGAGACATAATAAAAAAGTGGTTATACGTGAATTTATAAAGGATTTCGGCTATAAGGCGGCGGGGCACATCTGGAAGTCTAGAAGAATATGATCTTTTTGATGTGGATAATATAGATGAGGTGATTGCTGACATAGATAGGAAGATTGCAGAGCTTGAGGCGGAATAGACTGCGGAGAAGGCAAAGGAGAAAAGAAAGATGGCAGAAGCAAATGACGAAGAGATAAATGATGAAGAATAATAAAATTTGTTGGTGAAATTTGTTCACTGGTGATATATAGTTAGAAATAGTAATATTTCAATAACGAGAAGGAGAGGGAGAATGGATAACACCAAAGAAAAAAACAACGAAACTTTAAACAGGACTCCAAGTTCAATGACAAAAGATGAAACAAAAGTTGATCCGGACGACGAAGCCTCAACTAGGCTTTTTGAAGAGACAGATGACAAAGAAAAGAAGCAGCCAATAACATCTAGAAGTTACAAGATAAAAGCAGCAGCTATCATAGTACTGCTTTTGGCTGCATTTGTGGTAAAAGACTTTATTATATTCAAGAGAGTATCCAGTTTTAACGCTGAAGCAACCGGACATGTGCAGTTCCTGCTGTGGTGGATTAGGGATCAATGGCAGATGCTAGTCACCGGCATGGTATTTATTTTGATCCCGTGGGAACTCATGTATAAATTTTATCTTTATATTTGTAAAGAGAGAAATCCGAATCTTAGGCAATCAAGAGTGTTTTTAGTTACCATACTTGTGGTTGCCTCGCTGATTGCCATTTTTTGTTATATCCCTTATACGAAGATTAGTCGGGCAGGCTTGTACATATTTTGCGTGATTGCGTTGAGTTTTGCAGTATGTTATATATGCAGGCAATTCTTTGAGAGTGGTATGGTATGGTTTATCTTATCGGTAATTTATCTTGTCGTTATTACATACATATATGCAAACCGGATTTGTGCAAAAGCAGATATGTTATTTGAAACTTCATTATCTTCTGCCTGGCAGATGACTGGATATGCCATATGGGTTCTAATGGTGCTGTTCAGTGCAGCTGTGGAAGTGCTTATGATATATGCATTATATAATAGCGATTCGATAGTAGAATGGCTGATTTATATAATCATTAGTGTGATGCTGGGGATAGCTTATGGCTATGTTGTACTTCCTGTATTGGTTAGATTCGAGAACGGATTGCGCAGAAATGTATCAGGTGATTATTCGTTTGTGGGCGAACCGTTGAATTCGCCAGTTGTTATATGGATGATTGCATTGCTGGCATTTATTATCGTTCTGCTGGCATGTGCTTCGAAGATAGTTGAACGTTATTCACATAAAAGAATGTGGATGCTGATATGGATAGATGTAAGTGTTTTGGGACTTCTGATATTTGGAATATGTGCAAAGGCAGGAATTGTGGACAACAGTTTCAGCAGTAATTCATTATTTGACATGGGTAGTATGATAGCAGTGTTTATAGCTGTCAGACTATTGATCATTCCCATTAAGCCACAGCCGGATCTGAAGTGCAGGTTCATAAATACTGATCAGGAGATAATCGATAGCGGGTATGATAGAAAAGTATTGGAGATTCAGATACTCAGCCTTCAGGAACAGCTTAATGCTCTAGTGAAAATGACAAGGCTGACAGATATAAAAGTAGACATGGCACACAAAGCACTGGTGATTCCTGACGATAAAGATGAGGGTGAAGAGGAACTTCACGACTTTCTTGATTTTGTAGAAAAAGCTGATAAGCTTATGGATGAGAAAAAGAAAAATGGAGAACCGGTAAACTATAGTGAGCTATATAGTAGACTTATGAAGATCAGAAACGAGGAACGTGAGCAGATCTTTAAGATTATGGAAGCGAAATATAATGATGAATGTATGGATCTTGATGATCTTGATGATTTGGACCATACAGATGATGATAGTGATGAGGATGAAAACTAGGAAGACGAACATACACTTCAGGATACAGCACTTGCAGCTTTGACTCAGATAAATGAGAAAGAATATGATACAGAGCTTGTGGATGAGGGGATAGACAAAGACCATATTGTACATTACGGATTTGCATTTGAGGGCAAGAAAGTGCTTATTTTGGCGGGATAAAAGGCCTAAAGACTTGTGGCGGAGATTACTGTCACTGATATGTTAGATAGACTGCAAATATTCAACTAATAAGGTGGCGTTAATCTATGATTGATAATAAAGTGAATGATTACAAACAGTATAGAGAAAACAATATAAGAGAGAACTATAGAAAACTTACCAGGTTACTTATTTTCAAAGGACTTACCATAACTACCATGGAATCCGCCACCTCGGGGCAGATTGCATCCCTCATCACAGACACGGAAGGTTCATCTGCTGTGCTTAAGGGGGCATTTGTCACCTACTGCAATGAGGCAAAGATCATGCAGGGAGTTCCGGCGGAGATCATAGACAAGTACACAGTCTACTCAAAGGAAACTGCAGGTGCCATGGCGAAGGCGTGCAGGAAGGCATATAATGCGAATATAGGGATCGGCGTGACTGGAACAATGGGCAATGTTGATCCGGCGAATCCTAACGTTTCAGTTCCGGGACAGGTATACTTTGCCATAGACATAGATGGCGATGTGGAAGCTTATTATGTGGAGATTCCGGTTCAGCCGACAAGGCTTGCGTACAAGCTGGCTGTGGCGGAGGAGATTTATGAGGAGCTTGTGAAAAGATTGGTATAATACTGAATTATTTGAAGGTATTATTTCAGAATGACATAGTAAGTTTTGCGAATAAGGATGATGTTCTCACTTGCCTGATCCATCTTGGATATCTGGCTTATCAGAGGAAGAGTAATTTTGCATTTGTGCCAAATGAGGAGATAAGACAGGAGCTAATAAGGTCGCAGTGTATACTGTGACCTTATTAAACCTTTTTAAAAAGGATGATTTACAAATAGAAAAACTGATATATGGAGGCGGAGAAAGATGAAAAAATACGATCAGAAGATTCTAAAAACGGCAATACCGGCATTTGTGATATCAGCTATATGTTATGCGGCAATGTGGGGAATAATGACGAGAACGGAGAATACATTTTTGGCTGGATACATAGGCGGCGGAGGTGCAGTCAGCCAGATAAGGAACATTCTTATATGTATTTTTGTAGGGGCGATACTTTTTGTTTTGCCACTTGAGAAGATATGTGATAAGACATACGGCGCAGTGCGTTATCGTGGATTTCTTTTTACAGATAAAAAGAAATTTAGAGATGCGGCGGCGTTGTTTGTGCTTACGCTTCTGTATGCCGTTATCTGCTGGGCAAGTGTGACGTTTTCAATACATACCGACAGTGGACTCGATGACGGAGGACATTGGGGATTATTCGGCTCGGGAAGTGACGAAATATATGCTGTGGTGATAACGATACTAGCTTTTGTGGTTATGGTAAATGGCGTTGACCTTGTAAAGAAAAGTTGGAGTGGAGTTTTGTTCTGGTTTCTTATCGAACTTGCAAATGTTGTGAGTGTAAAACTTGTGACGGCCAAAGATGATCTCACATTTGCTATCGTATGCGCAGAAACGATTATGTTTATTGTATACATGGCTGTTCAGCACAGGTTGAATATTGTGACTTGTCTGTTATCACTGCTTTGTGGAGCTATACTTATATTTGCCGGATGTGATGATGTATTTACCAGTAAGAATAAGATTTCAGGTTCTTCGATTATGGATGAACTGGATCAGGCTGGAAGTATGCCAGACAGGATTTTTGGAGCAAGATATAATATTACGATAATTGAACATCAGGCTGGAATTGGTTTGTGTATATTGTGGTTCATATTGCTTGTGATTTTGTCAATCGCTGTCATGCTGTCTGCAGCAAGGCTTATGAAGGTATCTGCCGGACGTGGAACGTTTGTGCTTGGAATATATATGATAGAAGCATTTCTGATCATATATGCTATATTTGCGGAACTGGGATTTATCAAGCCGGCAGTGACGCTTTTGCTGCATATGAACGAGGTGGTTCCGGTTATGATATTGGGATTTAGAATGTTTTTCATAGAAGATGGCAGCCACAATGAAAAATCCTGCTTCAATGTGTAAATGTCAATGAAAAAGTTTACCAGTTGCATCATTGATTATTACGGAACAAGGAGTATATATGAATAAGCAGATAGTTAATTATAAAAATGATGAAGAAATGCAGAGTATAATAAAAGCAAAACAAAGAAATATCAAAATAATACAAATCCCCATGTATTTGTCGTTAGTGGGAATACTCCTTCCGTTTGTGGGGGTAATATTTGATATATATGGTCCAATTATTGATACTGTTTTTAGAGTGGTGCCTGTAGTATGCATATTTATTGGCTTCTTACTTGCTATACTGTGTAATAAAAAAATGAAAGACCTCAGGGTGTTTATAGGACAGAATATTGTGCTCGGGGTTCTCGAGGAGAGAATTCAGGTTATTGATTATTCGCCAAGTGGTTATGTGGATGAATCTTTTTTAAAAAAATGCAGTATTCTTCCAACTTATAATAGAGCAACAGGTTCAGATTATATTCATGGAATATACAGAAATGTAGAATTTACATACAGTGATCTTGAATTGAAAACAGAAAGTCAGGATTATACTGCAAATGAAAACAACCTGAAAACTACTATTACAGAGTTTTCAGGACAGTTTATGACAATGGCGTTGAGTAAAAGCGTGAATGGATTTGTACAGATAATGGGCAAGAGTAATTCTGGGAAAATGAGGCAAAATAGAAAGGCCGTATACATAGATGAAAAAAACAATATATCAAGCTACTTGAAAACGGGAGATCGCGTATTTGATGACCGGTTTGAGGTTAATGCATCGGGGGATGACCTTGCGTATTCTATTTTGACCCCTCAGTTTATTTCAGGCCTGAAGAAAATGGGAAAACGTACAAGAGTTCAGCTTTCTGGAAATATGGGCGTGATTGCCTGCTACAACGAGAAAAATTCATTTGAATTAATTGGAGAAATTAAAGATAATAGCGATATCGAATTATACAGGAAAAAGTTTAGAAAAGAATTATCAGATATTTTAGCAATCCTTGATATAATGATTGATTGTTGCTAAGGGATGATTCGGAATTTAATGTATTATAGAAAACTAGTAAAAGAATCTGTTACACTTATATTTGAAAACAGTCCGAGAGAGTTGAAGGAGAAGCAATTTTTTAATACATATGTCCATATTGGGAAAACAAAATGCAATACCGGATTGGGGTTGGATATGCTTCAGTAATAGTATATCATCCCGCTTGACGTATTTGAGGAAAGTTACTATTCTAAAAGTGAAAAGGAAAAGAAGGAGAATACACGCTTTATGGAGAGTGAATGCAATATAGAGAATAAGATCAGAATGAATTATCGGAATCTCACACAACTTCTTATCTCCCGTCACCTCACCATCACCACCATGGAATCCGCCACATCAGGGCAGATAGCTTCCCTCATCACCGATACGGAAGGTTCCTCTGCAGTGCTGAAAGGTGCATTTGTCACCTACTGCAATGAGGCGAAGATCATGCAGGGGGTTTCCGCAGAGATCATAGACAAGTATACAGTCTATTCAAAGGAAACTGCAGGTTCAATGGCGCAGGCGTGTAGAAAGGCGTATAATGCGAATATAGGGATCGGCGTGACTGGAACCATGGGAAATGTGGATCCGGCAAATCCAGACTCTTCGATTCCGGGACAGGTATACTTTGCCATAGATATAGATGGTGATGTGGAAGAGTATTATGTGGAGCTCCCGCCTCAGCCGACAAGACTTGCATATAAGCTGGCGGTGGCGGAGGAGATATATGAGGAGCTTATTAAGAGGCTGGACTGATAGAACGATTATCAAGGGAAGAATAAATGCTATATCTCATATCCGACATCCACGGAGATGTCATGTCATTCAGAAAAATGTTGAAAAAGATAAGCTTTGATCCAGCCGTGGACCACATGATAGTCATGGGAGACATATTTGACTGGAACGATGAGGGAATCCCTCTTCTTGAGTTTATGTCGGACTATCTTGTGGATGGTTCGATGCATCTCATAAAGGGTAATCATGAACTGTTTGCCCAGATGTACATAGAGGGAAGCATGTCAGAGAGACAGTGGATCATATTCGGCGGTGGTGGAACAGTCAGAGATATCAAGAAGCTCAATGTGGATGATCAGATGAAACTGCATGGGTTTCTGGCACATCTGTCACATTACACAGAGATACATTCGCCAAAGTACGGAGTTTGTGTTGTCACCCATCCGGGCATTCATTGTGGCTCATACATCAGAAATGCTGATAGAACGATCAATATCGCTGAATCTATAACGAATGCCGTGAGAAGAGATGAATACAGATTTCTCATCTCACCTGATATCCACAATGTTCCTTTTTCAGATAAAAAAGCATTTGACAGGTATGTGTTCTGCGGACATGTGACGACGAACAGACTCAATGAAGATCATTCCTACAACGTTTACGTGACACCTTACTATATGGATCTCGATTGCGGAAATGGGGAGAGAAACAGGGGCGGAAAGCTGGCGTGCTACTGTGTGGATGAGAACAGTGCAATATATGTTTGATAAATTTTTTAAAATTAGGGGTTGATTTTTGAAAGAATATGGAGTATTTTATATTCAACAATTAGATGATACGAAATGGACAAAGGTGTTCTCAAGAAGGAGGACACCTTTCTCTTTTTTTGAGGATACGTTAAGTATTCATTTTAATCAGGAAAAGGAGTAGTAATTATGATGAACAAAATTTCAGCCGTATTTGGCTCACACGTATTCTCAGATCAGGTCATGAGAGAGAGACTTCCAAAAGCAGTTTACAAGTCACTCAAGGCGACTATTGACAAGGGCGAGCCTCTCGATACATCAATCGCAGATTCAGTTGCAGCAGCCATGAAGGAATGGGCAATGGAGCTTGGTGCAACACATTATACACATTGGTTCCAGCCACTTACAGAGACAACAGCAGAGAAGCACGACTCATTCGTAAGCACAGTCGGTGATGGCGGTGTTATCCTCCAGTTCACAGGCAAGGAGCTCATTAAGTCAGAGCCGGATGCTTCATCATTCCCTTCAGGCGGTCTTCGTGAGACATGTGCTGCAAGAGGATATACAGCATGGGATTGTACATCACCAGCATTTGTAAAGACAACAGATGAGGGAACATGTATCCTCTGTATCCCGGCAGCATTCACATCATATACAGGAGAGTCACTTGACTACAAGACACCTCTTCTCCGTTCAATGGATGCCATCAGCAAGGAAGCCCTTAAGGCTCTTGCAATGTTCGGCAACACAACAGCCAAGAAGGTTACTTCATCAGTTGGTCCTGAGCAGGAGTACTTCCTGATAGATAAGAAGAAATTTGCAAAGAGAACAGATCTTAAGCTCTGCGGACGTACACTTTTCGGAGCAATGCCTCCAAAGGGACAGGAGCTTGATGATCAGTATTTCGCAGCAATCAAGGATAAGATCGCATCATACATGACAGAGTTGAACGAGGAGCTGTGGAAATACGGCATCCTTGCAAAGACACAGCACAATGAGGTTGCACCTGCACAGCATGAGCTTGCACCAATCTTCTCAACAACCAACATCGCCACAGATCAGAACCATCTGGTTATGGCAACCATGAAGAAGATTGCTGCAAAGCATGACCTTGAGTGCGTACTCCATGAGAAGCCATTTGCCGGTGTAAATGGTTCAGGTAAGCACAACAACTGGTCAATCTCAACAGACGAGGGCGAGAACCTCATCGATCCAGGCAAGCATCCTGAGACAAATCTCCAGTTCCAGTTCTTCCTGGCAGCAGTTCTGGCAGCAGTAGACAACAACGCTGAGCTCCTAAGACTTTCAGCATCATCAGCAGGAAATGATCACAGACTTGGAGCTAACGAGGCACCTCCAGCAATCATCTCAGCATTCCTTGGAGAGCAGCTCCAGTCGATCGTTGAGCAGATCATCGAGAAGGGTGAGGCTACAGAGTCCCCAAAGGGCAAGACATATGTATCAGGTGCATCAACACTTCCTACATTTACAATGGATGCCACAGATAGAAACAGAACATCACCATTTGCATTCACAGGTAACAAGTTCGAGTTCAGAATGGTTGGTTCAACACAGTCCATCGCATTCCCAATGATGGTACTTAATACAATAGTTGCAGATCAGATCAAGAAGATGACAGATGAACTTGAGGGCGCTGACGATTTCGAGACAGCCTGCAAGGCACTCATCAGAAGAGAACTCACAGCACATCAGAGAATAATCTTCAATGGCAATGGTTACTCAGATGAGTGGGTTGAGGAGGCAGCAAAGCGTGGTCTTCCAAATATTAAGTGCATGGTTGATGCTGTTCCTTATCTTGCAGCAGATAAGAGCGTTAAGATCTTCGAGAACCTTGGAGTTATGGATAAGGCAGAGCTTGAGGCGAGAGCTGATGTAATGCTTGAGAACTATGCAAAGAAGATCAACATCGAGGCACTCACTATGATAGAGATGTCTAATGAGGAGATCATTCCTGCAGTTATGGAATATCAGGCAGAGCTTGCAAAGGGTGCAGCTGAGATCAAGGCTCTTGGAATTGATCCTACAGTTCAGGTATCACTTTTGAACACCATCTCAGAGAAGCTCACAGAGCTCAAGAGCGCTACAGTAGCCCTTGAGGAGCTGGTTGCAAAGGCAGCAGATTACGAGGGAGATACAGAGGCTTGGGCTAAGTACTTCCACAACACAGTATTTGCAGCATTTGACACAGTGAGAAAGCCAGCTGATGAGCTTGAGAAGGAACTTCCAAAGACAGCTTGGCCATTCCCAACATACGAGCAGCTGTTATTCGAGCAGTAAAACATAGATTGAGTTTGCTAATCCTACTAAATTCTATATAAAATAGCTTAGAGGCATCCTGTCTGCGCATGTCGCAGGCGGGGTGCTTTTGCGCGTTAAAATCCCGTCAAGCGCGCACATGCGAGAGCTTGCTCGCGGCATGTAGCGCATTTGACGGGATGACGCGACATGAACACGAAGGCCGACAGGCCGGAGTGTGAATGCCGCGCAGAATTGCGGGAGCACGAAGTGCGGAGCAATTTGGTATTAACGCGCAATGCGTGTAGAGAAGCGCGCACATGCGGGAGCTTGCCCCTTACTTCAAATTCTGCTATTATATACAGATGTGTTGTGATGTATTTTTGCACCGGCCACGGTATAAACAGGATCATGTGTGTGGCGGATGCTGAAAGAATAGGAGCATAATTTGAAGAATTTATATATAGCAGAGAAGCCCAGCGTGGCGAGGCAGTTTGCCGACGTGCTGGGGGTGAAGGGCAATGCGGGAAATGGTTACCTGGAGTCGGATACAGCGGTTGTCACATGGTGTGTCGGACATCTGGTCACCATGAGCTACCCGGAGGTCTACGATCCGAATCTTAAGAAGTGGAGCCTTTCAACTATTCCATTTATTCCAACTGAATACAAATATGAAGTTCTTCCTGACACAAAGAAACAGTTCAATATAGTTGCGGGATTGCTTACCCGCGATGACATAGGCTGTATCTATGTGGCAACGGATTCAGGACGAGAGGGAGAATACATATACAGGCTTGTGGATTCCATGGCTCACGTAACCGGCAAGGAGAAACGCCGTGTGTGGATCGATTCACAGACCGAGGAGGAGATCCTCAGGGGAATCCGTGAGGCGAAGCCACTCTCAGAGTACGACAGTCTCAGCGACGCAGCGTACCTTAGGGCCCAGGAGGACTACCTTATGGGTATCAACTTTTCAAGGGCGCTGTCGCTGAAGTTTTCAAATGTAGTCCAGAGGTATCTCGGCATGGACAGATGTGTCATAGCCGTGGGCCGTGTCATGACATGTGTCCTCGGTATAATAGTGAAGAGAGAGCGTGAGATCAGGGAGTTTGTAAAGACTCCGTTCTACAGACTCGTTGCAAATGTGGGCGAGGAAGGACAGACATTTGATGCAGAATGGAAGGCAGTGAAGGGCACAAAGTATTTCGAGTCGCCTCTTCTGTATAAGGAGAATGGATTTAAAGAGAGACCCGCAGCGGAGCAGCTTCTGGCGGAGCTGAAGGCAGGGGAGCCCGAGGCTGTGGTCCAGGCTGTGGAGCGCAAGAAAGAGAAGAAACAGCCTCCGATGCTGTACAATCTGGCGGAGCTTCAGAATGACTGTTCATCACTTTTCAAGATCAGTCCGTCCGATACCCTCAAGATAGTCCAGGAGCTCTACGAGAAGAAGCTGGTAACCTATCCGAGAACAGATGCCAGAGTGCTGTCAACGGCCGTGGCAAAGGAGATAGGACGGAACATATCGGGACTTAAGAATTTCCAGCCTGTGGCAGAATTTGCACAGGGGGCCATGGAGAGCGGAACATATAAGGGAATCGCAAAGACGAAATATGTGAACGATAAGCAGATCACCGACCACTACGCCATCATACCTACCGGACAGGGCTTTGGAGCACTTAGAAGTCTGGCACCTACAGCTCTCAAGGTATATGAGATCATATGCAGGAGATTCCTCAGCATATTTTACCCTGCTGCAGAGTACCAGAAGATTGCAATGACACTCTCCAAGAATGGAGAGAAGCTATTTGCCAACTTCAAATATTTGATAAGCGATGGTTACCTCAAGGTGGCTGCCAACAGCTTTTCCAAGAAGAAGGATGATGTGAAGTACAGCCCTGAATTCATAGCAAGGCTTGCGAAAATAAAGAAAGGTGACAAGCTGAGCGTCCAGGGAATCGACATAAAGGAGGGCGAGACATCCCCGCCTAAGAGATACAACTCAGGATCACTGATCCTGACCATGGAGAATGCAGGACAGTTCATAGAGGATGAGGCACTCAGAGAGCAGATCAAGGGTGCCGGAATCGGAACAAGTGCCACAAGAGACGGGATCATCACCAAGCTGGAGAAGAACAAATATATATCACTGAACAAGAAGACTCAGATAGTGACTCCAACATTTCTTGGAGAGATAATATACGACATAGTGTATTATTCCATCAATGGTCTGTTGAGAGCAGACCTGACAGCGAGTTGGGAGAAGGGTCTTGAAGGTGTCGCTGAAGGTCAGATATCCAAGCAGGAATACACGGACAAGATGACCACATTTGTCACCAAATACACAAACCTTGTGAAGCAGATACAGAACCAGAATGGAATAACCGGTGTATTCGACAAAACGAAGGTGTTCTACGCCAAGGGCGGAGGTGCCCAGAAGAAGGATGCCAAGGCTCCCGCCAGAACAAGCTCAAGGTCTGAGAAGAATGCAGATACTCAGTGATTGAACATATGTATACAAAGGTGTATAACATAGTATGTATTATATGTGTATGTGATAGAAAAGGAGACTATTATTATGGAAGATATACAGTCAGTTGTAACAATAAAGGAGCTCTACAGCCTGGATCAGACCATGGCAAAGCCACTTCTTGAGAAGCTTACCTATCCATGGGAGGCACTTCCACTCATCAAGGATTTCGTGCTTGAGCTTGGAAAGAGCCTGGATAAAGATGAATACAAAGAGGTGGACGAGAATGTGTGGATCCATAAGAGCTGTAAGGTGTATGGAACAGCGACCATCCTTGGACCGACCATCATAGGTGCAGGCACAGAGGTCCGCCCGGGGGCATTCATCAGAGGAAGCGTACTGGTTGGAGAGAACTGTGTTATAGGTAATTCCACAGAGCTTAAGAATGTCATCATATTCAACAATGTTCAGGTCCCTCATTACAACTATGTTGGAGATTCAGTTCTCGGTTTCAAGTCACATATGGGGGCTGGAAGCATCACATCCAATGTGAAGTCGGACAAGACTCTGGTTCACGTTAAGGGAAAGGTGAATGGACAGAACTTTGACATAGCAACAGGACTTAAGAAGTTTGGCGCAATGCTCGGAGATAATGTTGAGGTTGGCTGCAATAGCGTCCTCAATCCTGGAACAGTTATAGGAAGATTCAGCAACATCTATCCTGTATCAAGAGTCAGGGGATATGTGCCTGGAGGCAGCATTTTCAAGGATAAGGACAACATAGTTGCAAAGCAGTAACGAACGGATAAAACGGTGAGATAAATAAAGGACATATGACAGTATATAATGCAAAATATATACGGTCATATGTCCTTTTGTTTTGGCGGAAAGCACCGTGACAGCTAGTTGATCACGGCATCCTTCAGGGCGTTTCGTATGGAATCTATGATAAGTCTGGTAGTGTATGTGCTGTCTCCGGAAGGTGTTATATCGTCCACGGAAGATATGTAGTGAAGCTGAGTATTGATATCCTCGAGTGCCGTTTCAAGAAGTGGGTACATGGTGGTCACAGTCTCATCCACCTGTTTGAATGACACATCTGTGATGTAGTCCTCATCCACAGTGACCATGACGGACAGAGTGTTTTCTCCCAGAACAAGGGAAGATGAGTATGTCCCCGGTGTGTAATGTATCTCGTCGAGCTTAGGAGACGGATCAGTCTGGGCTGAGGTTGCGATGCTCCTGGCTGAACCACTGGTGTCATCCGAATCTTTGCCGCGGAACATGGTGATAAGTATAATGACAAATACGATCACAAGTGCCAGCAGTATGGCGGTGTATATGAGTTCTTTTGATTTTAATACGATAAGTTTAGTTGATGACATTATTTGCTCTCCCTGTTTTTTATATATTTTATTCACAAGAGAGCGATTTTATGAGAAAATTATTAGCAGATGAAAAAACAGCATAGATAACAGTATATTGAGGTGTAAGGAGAATACAGATGGCAATACAGTTTGTACTGGGACCCGCCGGTTCAGGAAAAACAGAATATGTGATAAAGAAGCTGATAGAGGAGTCGATGGCTCACGGAGACCTGAATTATTTGTACGTGGTTCCAGAGCAGTTCTCCATGGAGGCGCAGAGAGATATAGTGACCATGCATCCGAGGCATGGAACAATGAACATAGATGCCATAGGCTTCAACAGGCTTGCGTACCGGGTATTCGATGAGCTGTCAGTGAATCCGGGAAGGGTTCTTGAGGACTTTGGAAAGAGCATGCTCATCAAGAAGATACTTATGGAGTCACAGGACGAGCTCCTTGTGTATGGAAGCTATATCAACAAGATGGGTTTTATAGATGAGATGAAATCCATGATGTCTGAGCTGTTTCAGTATGCGGTTGACAGGGATTCGATCGACGCAGTCATGGACAAGCTGGATAAGGACAGTCTGGTATACAGAAAAATGCATGACATCAGGCTTATATATAAGAGATTTGAGGAGTACAACAGGGATGGCAGCTATATAGTTGCGGAGCAGCTCATTGAATTGCTGGCTGAATGCGTGGACAGGTCGGATATGCTGGCACACAGCCATCTGTATCTTGACGGATTCACAGGATTTACACCGGTACAGATGGATCTTATCAGGAAGCTCATGACACGCGTTGAGAGCATGATATTTGTATTTACGATAGATGCGTCGCAGATAGGCTTCACAAAGCCGAAGGAGTACGAGCTGTTCAGACTCACCAAGGAGACTGTGCAGGCGCTTGTGAGAATGGCGGGTGATGAGCAGGTGGACATACTGGATAATGTCGTTATGTGTCAGGATCGCAGACCGTACAGATTCGAGAAAAGCAAGGAGCTTGCCGGACTTGAGGCCAATCTGTTCAGATACCCCCATGGCAGAGTCACAGGCGATGACGGAGACATACATGTGGTCGCTGTGGACAGGGCGGCAGACGAGGCTGAGTATATAGCGGGAAGAATACGAGAGCTTGTCAGGGACAAGGGATACCGTTATAAGGATATAGCCGTGGTTGCGGGTGATCTGCAGGATGTGGCAAGGTATTACCGTCAGGCGATGGAGGAATACGATATCCCTGTGTTCATAGATGCAAATATATCTCTTAAGGGAGATCCGTGCTCAGACACCATAAGGGCTTTCCTAGGTGTGATGACGGACAACTTCTCATTTGACAGCGTGTTCAGACTGTTAAAGTCAGGAATGACCGGTGTGGATCAGGACGACATTGAGAGGATGGAGAACTATGTGCTTCTCAGGAATCTCAGGGGTTACAGGAGCTGGACGAAGGAGATAACCGATGACAGGAATCCTGACTATGCGGCAGACATGGAGTCTATAAGAGCCCAGATCATGGAGCTTTTCCCGGACAAATGTATCGATGTGTGGAAGCCGGCAAGCCCTGGCTCCAAGAACACAGTGAGAACATATACGGAATCTCTTTACAGCTTCCTTGCGCAGCTTGATGTGTGCGGTAAGCTTGAGGCTCATAAGAAAGTGCTGTATGAGCAGGAGAGATGGGATGAGGGAGATGCATACGGAAGGATATTTGACAAGGTTGTTGCCCTGTTTGAGAAGATGGAGGCTATAATCGGCGATGAGAAGCTTACCGTAAAAGAATATGCGGGAATCCTGGATGCAGGCATAGCGGATATGGAGATCGGTATAGTGCCTCCGACTATAGACCGCGTGGTGGTCGGCGATATGACGAGATCAAGGCTCAACCATATAAAGGTGCTGTTCATGGCGGGAGTGAACGAAGGCATAATTCCGAAACCGGCCAAGAAGGGCAGGATACTCTCCGGTGCAGACCGCCAGAGCCTTGAGGACTACGGTATAGAGCTGGCTCCATCAGATAAGACAAATGCGTATATAGAACAGTTCTATATATACACCACGCTCACCAAGGCGTCGGATATGATTTATGTGCTGTGCCGAAAGATCGGAGAGGATCTCAAGTCCATGAAGCCGTCATACCTGATAGACAGGATAAAGAATATATTCCCGGATATACGGACGGAGGAGTATGATGTGGACGGTCAGATGCCGGAGACTGCGGCGGGAGCGCTCAGATACATCATCAGACATTCTGATGACGCTGAAGCCGGGGAGACGCTGGACGCTGTCAGAAAACTGCTTTCGAAGATGGGATATGGCAGACAGCTCAGATCGATTAACTTCGGGCAGAATTATGTTAACTCGTCAAAAAATCTGTCTCCAGATACTGTACGCCTTATATATGGAGAGAATCTGGTGGAGAGTGTGTCCAAGCTTGAGCGGTATGCTGAGTGCCAGTTCAAGTATTTCCTGACATACGGACTTTCGCTCAGAGAGAGGGAGACATACAGGATAGGCGCTGCAAATGTTGGTAATATACTTCACAGCACCATGGAGAAGATATTCTCATTTGTCAGGATGTTCAGGGACAACGACTGGGTACATCTGGACGAGGCGGAGCTGGAACAGAAGGCGGTGGAATTTGCAAATGAATCTGCGGAGGATGAAGCCGGGCCGTACTTTGAGGATTCTTCAAGAGCGGCATACATGAAAAAGCTTCTGGCGGATGTTGCGTCGAGGACAGCCAGGACGCTCCGCACATTTATCAGATGTGGGGAGATGGACCCGGAGAATTTTGAGCGGCGGTTCAACACATCGGAAAATGCAGACAACATAGACAGATATATATTCAATCTTCCAAATGGACTCACGATGAGCCTCAAGGGAGTTATAGACAGAATAGATGAATTTACGGATGACAGGGATGCTTATTTCAAGATCATAGATTACAAGTCATCTGATAAGAAGCTGGATATAGACAAGGTGCTCGGAGGACTCCAGATGCAGCTCGTGACATACGGCGCCATAGCCTGCGAGCTTGAAAAGCGCAGGATGGCACAGCTTGGAAGACCTGGTGGTATACATGTGGGCGGACTTCTGTATTATACCTTTGACAATCCGGCATGTGACGTGACGGCAATGGGAGATAAGATCAGATACACCGATGACGGCATGGGATTTGCGGCCGATGACGAGGTGTTCGGGGGAGTGCTTGTGGACACCTTCGAGAAGAAGATACTTGAGGAGTCCAGATATTCAGGCCTGTACAATGGAGATAACAGGGCGCTGAAGGTCATGGACAACAGCTCAGCGACACTCAAGAACGGACAGAGCCTTGAGGAGACTCTTATAACAGATCTCATGGAGGCGAACCGCAGGAACATAGAGAGGCTTGCCGGCAGTATAGCTGAGGGAAGCATCGAGATAAATCCGGTCAATGAGGGCAAGGCAAATGCGTGCAAATACTGTGATTTTAAGGGCATATGTGCATTTGACAGCAAGTATTCAGGCAATTCATACTCCAGGATCTATAGGGGCGAGGCGGAAAATTACAACCGCAAAGCTGAGGATATAAAGAATATCAGGACTGACTACAGGAAGGTCAGGGGGGATATGGAGAAGGCTGTTAAGGCATGTGACAGCGCCAAGAAAAAGTACGATGATGCACAGAAGAAGGTCGATGACCGCGGCGATAAGGCAACACAGAAGATGAGGGAGACTCTCGAGAGCACCAGAAAGAAGCTGGCGGAGGAGAGGGCGCATCTTGAGGAGCTGCGAGAACAGGCTGAACAGATAGCGAAGAGAGCTGCAAAGTTTGATATAGAGATAAGTGAGGAATGATGGCATGGGAAAAGATATGAAGACTGACAATGGAATAAAGTGGACAGACCAGCAGGCACATGTCATCGACACAAGACAGGGCAATCTTCTTGTGTCTGCAGCGGCGGGCTCAGGTAAGACGGCGGTTCTCGTGGAGCGCATCATAGAGATGGTGGCCGGAAGGAATTCGCAAGGTGACAGAATAGAGGGTAGCGAGCCTGTGTCTGTGGATGAGCTCCTTGTGGTTACATTTACAAATGCGGCAGCGGCCCAGATGAAGGAGAAGATAGGACAGGCACTGCAGAAAAAGATAGATGAGATGATGGCGCAGGGAGACTATGACGAGCACCTTATAAAGCAGATGACGTTGATCAACCACGCTGACATCTGCACCATAGACAGCTTTTGCCTTAGGATAGTGAAGGAATACTTTGCGAGGGTGGAGCTCGACTGTGCATTTGGCATAGCGGACGACACGGAGATGAAGATCATAAAGCACGACGTGATGGATCAGGTCATGGAGATGTGCTATGAGGATGAATCGGTCGTGCCCGGTTTCGACAGGCTGATAAGGACATTTGCGAGAAATGAGAGCGACAGTGCCGTGCCGGATATAGTTGAGAGGATAATAAAGGTTATATCCAGCTATCCGGAGCCGAAGAAATGGCTTGCGCAGGCGGCGGATGCCATGAAATTTGCCGTGGACACATCATCCACTGAGGGGGAGAAAAGAAGAGCTGTCATGGAACTTCCGATGGTCAGAACATTTGCGGACAGGGTGTACATGATGCTCAGAACTGCGGATGATATGGTCAGGGAGTGCAAGAAATATGCAACTGAGGCATATGGCCTTGAGGCGTACGGCCTCCGTGTGGACAAGGATGCTGAGCTGATAACACACATGCTCAGAAGCTGTGGCGGGGAAGACGACCTGCACGTTGATCTGTTTGAACTCAGGGATATATACAGAACGTCGTTAAGACCGGAGGGACTCAAGATGGAGAAGGATGCCCAGGGCCGGAGTATATGCTATGCATTTGACAGATTTGTGAACCCGGGCGGTGGAGCTGACCCGGAGAAGAAGGAATTTGTCAAATCAAGGCGGGATGTGTATAAGTCGATCATAGACGACATAGTTTCGGTCGTCCTGGATGTGGATGACATTCTGAGGCAGGCAGCCATGACTGAGCCAGTGATATCATCACTTTTGAAGCTCACTGGGCTTTACATGGATGAACTCATGAAGGTCAAGATGGACAAGAATATGTTCGAGTTCCACGACATAGAGGAGTTTGCGTTCAGGATATTGTGCGATGGAATAGAGGATGGCAGGGCCGTTCCTTCAGAGATTGGAAAGGAAGTCTCAAGGCGGTACAGGGAGATACTTATAGATGAGTATCAGGACAGTAACTTTCTGCAGGAATACATTCTGGCAAGTGTGTCGGGACACGGTGAGGATATCCACAACACATTCATGGTCGGCGATGTTAAGCAGAGCATATACAGATTCAGAATGGCGAGACCGGATCTGTTCATAGAGAAGTATGACAGCTACCGCAGGCTGGGTGATGCTGACATAGCTGACCCGGACATAGATGGCAACAGCATACTGCTGACCAGAAACTTCCGAAGTGAGATAAATGTGTTAAAGACGGTGAACTCAATATTTGCCCAGCTCATGAGGCGAGAGATAGGAGACATAGAGTACGATGAGGGCGCAAAGCTCAATTCCAGATTTGCCATAAGTGACGGAGAAGGGATGACGGAGCCGGATGACGTGGATCATGGCCCTGTATCAGAGTTCATACTCATAGACAACAATATGAGAGAAGCGGATGTATCTGAGGAGTATGGCAATCCTGAGGTTGAGGCGAATTATATCGCCGGTAAGATATGTGATATTGTTGACGGAAGTGAACCTCTGTATGTTGGAAGTGGTGCTGACAGGAGACCTGTCAGATATAAGGATATCGTCATACTGCTTAGAAGTGTGTCCACAGCATCCACCATATTTGACAGGGTATTTCAGGGGAAGGGCATACCTCTGTATATTGAGAGTGAGAGTGGCTACTTTGATGCTGCTGAGATACGGACACTGGTCAGCATGCTCTCCATAGTTGATAACAGCTACGTGGATTACGACCTGGCTGCTGTCTTAAGGTCGCCACTGGTGGGCCTTGATGAGGAGGAGCTTGCGGTTATAGTGGGTGAATACCGCAGCAGATACGAGAAGAACGGCACGGACTGGAACGCCAGACTTTATGACAAGGTCATAGATTATATGGACACCCATGTGGGCGAGAAAAAACACGCTGTGGACAGACTGTGGGAATTCCTTCACATGCTTGACTATCTCAAGAAGAATAAAAATTATATGTCCATAAGCGACATAATAAGATACGTGCTGGACACCACCGGATTTTACTGGTTTGTCGGTGCCAGACCGATGGGAAGAAGACGCCAGGCGAATATCGACATGCTCATCAAGAAGGCGGATGATTTCGAGGAGAACAGCAAGGGCGTGTTCAACTTCATCCGATATGTTGATGAGCTCAAGACAAATGATCTGGATTTTGCAGAGGCTGATGTGGTCAGTGAGAATGAGGACGTCGTCCGAGTCATGACCATGCACAAGAGCAAGGGACTGGAGTTCCCTGTTGTATTTGTGTCTGGGCTCGGCAAGGAGTTTAATCTGATGGACACCAGATCAAATGTGCTTGTCCACCAGGATCATTATCTGGCGTGCGACCAGGTCGACCTCAGAACAAGAGCCAGAAGAATGACATTTTTCAAGCGGATAATGAGTAAGAATATCGTTGCGGAGACCTATGCCGAGGAGATGAGAGTCCTGTATGTGGCGTTAACCAGGGCAAAGGAAAAGTTGTACATGACCGGGTGCGTGAAGGATGCAGATAAATTCAAGGCAGCCTGTGATATGTATATAATCGGAGACAGGATGAATTATGCATCTATCATGAAAGCAAATGGCTATGCCGCCTGGATATATACCGCGCTCAGATATGTGGGAGAGTGCGATCATGTGAAGAGCATCGAGGTGGAGGCCGACAGCTTTATGTCTCCTGAGACTGATCAGGATGAAGCAGAAAATATGACAGTGGAAGCCTCTGAAGCGAAGCTCGACAAAGAACTGTATGACCATGTGAAGAACGGACTGGAATTCAGGTATGGCTACAGACATTCGGGGCTTAAGAGTAAGATGTCCATAACCGAGATAAAAAGACTTCAGGCGCACGGTGAGGATGCCATTACACCGGATATCCTAACCAGCAGGGAGTACAGTGCCAGAAGTGAGGTCCCAATCCCAGCATTCATGAGTGAGGAGAGGATAGTCCATGGAAATGAGATAGGAAACATTTATCACAAGATCATGGAGCTTGCAGACTTCTCAGGGAAAACTGTTGCGGATGCGGAGAAGGATGTCGACAGAGTGTTTGAGCTTGGGTTATTTGATGAGGTGTACAGAGAGCGGATAAGACCAAAGAAGATATATAAGATGATACACAGTGAGATAGGACAGCGCATGGCGGCTGCGGGCAAGTCGGACAGACTGTACCGTGAGAGACAGTTCTACATGATGATGGAGCCCGGAGAAATAATGAGCTCACTTAAGGACTGCGGAGACGAGACGATAGTTGTACAGGGAATCATAGATGCCTACTTCGAGGAGGATGGCGGCATAGTTCTTCTGGATTACAAGACAGACAGCGTGAAGGATGCGTCGGAGCTGGTTAAGAGATACCATGTCCAGCTCGACAAATACGCCGATGTGCTTGAACAGCTCACCGGCATGAAGGTTAAGGAGAAGGTCATATATTCATTCTGTCTTGATACAACGGTAAACTTGTAAACCGTACGCTGAATTGATATAATAAGACCGGGTATGCAAAAACGATATAGTGATGAAAGGACATGCGCATGATAATAGCGGAGAATCTTAAGAAGGTGTATGGCGGAGACATTGTATCAGTTGATGATCTCAGTTTCCATATACACAAGGGTGAGATAGTAGGATTTGTTGGACAGAATGGTGCGGGTAAGACAACTACCATCAAGATGCTGACAGGTATACTTATGCCGACGGAGGGCAGAGTAAAGATAAATGGTTTCGACATGAGAGAAAAGCCGATGGAGGCCAAGCAGTCCATGGGTTATATAGCCGACAATCCTGATATATTTCTCAGACTTACGGGACTTGAGTATGTCAATTTCATCGCTGATATATATGGAGTATCGACCACCGAGAGAAAGCAGAGGATAGAGCAGATGGCTGAACGCTTTGGTATGGAGGACAGCCTGAACAGACAGATGGTCAGCTATTCCCACGGTATGCGCCAGAAGATGATGGTCATAGCTGCGCTTGTGCACAATCCACCTGTATGGATACTCGACGAGCCTATGACGGGACTTGATCCGAATGCGGCATATGAGCTCAAGAAGATGATGCGTGAACATGCCGACGCAGGAAACTGTGTATTCTTTTCAACACATGTTCTCGAGGTTGCAGAGAAGCTCTGCGACAAGATAATCATGATAAGAAAGGGAAAGGATATATACCAGGGAACTCTGGATGAGCTTGAGACACAGCACAGGAACAAATCTCTTGAAGAGATATTTGTGGAGATGACGCATGAAGAATTTTAGGATATTGCTCAGTATGATAAGCAGGAATAATGATATGGAGATGCCGGAGCACGGGGACAAGGCAAAGGCATATAAGGTCATGGGAATCATCGCCATGTGCTGTATCATGATCCCGTGTTGTATCGTTGTGGGATTTATAGTTTACATAATGACTGCCGCACTCATGGAGGCGGGAGGCTGTACAGAGGGACTCAACCTCGTTATCCAGCTCATGTCGGTGTTCGGTGTTATATTCAGTATAATGGTCATATTCAATCTGCTTTATTTTTCATCTGATCTTGATCATTTACTGCCGCTGCCTGTGAAACCGGCAGAGCTTGTGGCCGCCAAGTTTACACACGCATATTTTGCCGAAAGCGTCATGGAGTTTATGGTTCTCTTCTGTGGATTTATCGGTTACTTTGTAGCCGCAGAGATAAAGCCGGTATCCGTGATAACCTCATTACTTGGCGTATTTTTACTTCCGGTTCTGCCGCTGGTGTACTGTGGTATATTTGCACTGATAGTCATGGCGTTTTTCAGCAGACTCAAACTGCTCAGAAATGTGGACTTCATGGTGGGACTTGCGGTTGTAGTGTTTGCAGGCCTTTTCATATGGTCATTTGCACAGATGGACTCTGTGAATATAAATAATTACATAGACAGCCTTAAAAATGGTGACAATATATTCATAAAGGTAATGAACAATATATTTTTCACGGTTCCGCTGTTCCTGAAGGCATTGGGCAGTAACAGCATCGTGTATATGTTGCTCTTTGTGCTTGTGAACGCTGGCTGTGTGGCACTTCTGTTTTTCCTTGGAAATCTGCTGTACCTCAGGGGCGTATACCTTGTGTCATCCACCGGAAGGTCAGGACGCCGCCAGAAGGAAGTTGTCGGGCTGCAGGACTTTGCCATAAAGACACCGTTCAGATCATATATGGCAAAGGAGATAAAGACACTGGTGAGGACTCCGGCATACAGGAAGTATTGCGTTGTGGTCAACCTGATATGGCCGATACTCGTTGTGGCATTGTTCAATATACCTGCAACTGCGGATTCGATCAGGGCATTCAGAGACACATTTGGAAGAGGGCTTTTCCTGGCTGACATGGTCATGCTCGTTGCGGTCATCGCCCTGGCATTCTTTGCAACAGCGATGAACAGTATCGCATCCACGGCGTTCACCAGAGAGGGAAGCCATATATCATTTATAAAGCACATCCCGATGACATATGATCTCCAGATCCGCGCAAAGGTCTGGGTTAGCATGCTGTTCAGCGGAGTGACGATCGCGGTTACCACGGTTATCCTCTGCATATATATGGAGTGTAGTGTTATAGACAGTGTGTATTATGTTGTGCTGGGAATCCTCGGCTCGGGCATTTGCACATACACAGGTGTGCTTCTCGATTCAACACATCCGAAGCTTGACTGGGAGGATGAATACGGTGCGCTCAGAGGCAATCTGAATGCATTCTTTAATATGGCTATTGCAATTGTTATAGCAATTGTTTTGTGTGTGGCAGGATATCTTGTTTTCAAGTTTACAATGATCCCGTCATATGCAGTATATATTATTTTCTTTATAATAATGGGAGCTATACTCGTTATCCTGCGCAGTATTACTATGCGCAGGAGTGCGTGGAATATAGACACTGATGTGTACAGTTATTAACAGGAGGCAATGAAAATGGCACAGAAAAATGCGTGGAACAAATACAAGAAGGATGAGATAAAGGAGCTGGAGAGCCTGTGTAAGGACTACAGGGAATTCCTTGACAATGGCAAGACAGAGAGAGAATGCGTTAAAGAGATCGTCAGACAGGCAGAGGATCACGGCTACAGAGATCTGAAGAAGATCATTAAGAACAAGGAGAGCCTTGCAGCTGGAGATAAAGTGTATGCCGTGTGGATGAACAAGACGGTCGCCATGTTCAATATAGGAAAGAAGAAGCTTGAGAAGGGCATGAACATACTCGGTGCACACATTGATTCCCCTCGAATGGATGTGAAGCAGAATCCGCTTTATGAGAAGGGCGGATTTGCATATCTCGACACTCACTATTACGGCGGAATCAAGAAGTATCAGTGGGTAACACTCCCACTTGCCATACACGGTGTTGTTGCAAAGACAAATGGTGACGTTATGACAGTGAACATAGGAGAGGACAAGAATGATCCGGTATTCTGTGTTACAGATCTTCTCATACATCTCTCTCAGGAGCAGCTCAAGAAGAGAGCGGATTCAGTGATAGAGGGAGAGCAGCTTGACATACTGTTTGCAAGCAGACCGCTTGAGGGCAAGGAGAAGGAGGCTGTAAAGGAAGCTGTACTTGCGCTACTTGAGAAGAAGTACGATATGAAGGAGGAGGATTTCCTCTCAGCAGAGCTCGAGATCGTTCCTGCAGGAAAGGCAAGGAACTGCGGTATAGACGAGAGTATGATCATGGCATATGGCCAGGACGACAGAGTGTGTGCATACACATCCCTTGTCGCCATGCTTGAGGCTGACAATCCGGAGAAGACGACCTGCTGTCTGCTCACTGACAAGGAGGAGATAGGAAGTGTTGGAGCAACAGGAATGCAGTCACACTTCTTCGAGAATACTGTAGCTGAGATCATGAACGCCATGGGTGGCTTCTCAGAGATCTCACTCAGAAGATGTCTTGCATCGTCAAGGATGCTGTCATCGGATGTATCTGCGGGCTTTGATCCTACATTTGAGTCAGCATTTGACAAGAAGAATGCGGCTATCTTCGGTGAGGGAATGGTATTTAACAAGTTCACAGGATCAAGAGGAAAGTCAGGATCAAATGACGCAAATGCAGAATACATGGCGGCTATAAGAAAGATCATGGATGATGCGGAGATCACATACCAGACAGCCGAGCTCGGCAAGGTAGATGTCGGTGGCGGCGGAACCATCGCATATATACTTTCACTGTATGGTATGGAGGTAATAGACTGTGGCGTGGCTGTACTCAACATGCATGCACCATGGGAAGTGACATCTAAGGCAGATATATATGAGACCAAGAAAGGATATGTTGCATTCCTCAAAGAGGCGTAGGAGCGGACATATCTTCGGAGGAAAAAATGAGAGATCATCAAAAGAAACTTATCATATACGTGATAATACTTGCCGTGGCGACAGTGATGTGGCCACGGCTTAGTGTGTTTGCAGATGAGGATTTTACATCAAATTATAACCAGAGGACATTCTCCGATACCGATGGGTTTGACAGTGGAGAGGCAAATTGTGTGTGCCAGTCTGTGAGTGGATACATATGGATAGGTACGGACAACGGACTTTACAGGTATGACGGAAGTGAATTTACACTGTTCTCACTGGACGGTGACGAGGATGCCACGAAATATTCGATCAACTGCATTTATCTCACAAGTGATGAGAAGCTGTATGTTGGAACGGACAACTATGGACTCTACATGTATGATAACGGAACCTTTCAGAGAGTTTCCGAGATGTACAATCTGGGTGTGTCAACCATCAACGCCATGTACGAGGACGATAACAAGAATCTGTGGATAGCGGCCTCGTCGGGAATATTTCGTCTGTCATCTGACGGTGCGGAAGCTCTGGCTGATGATGTCGTGTCAGGACTCAGCGTGGGAAATATATCAGGACATGGGGACTATGTGTATGCAATAGCCAATAATGATATTTTGATAACCGTTGATCCTGAAAGACATGTCTCCATAACCAACAAGTCAGAGTACAGGGTCGACGATATAAACTCACTGTATGTTGACGAGAATGGCAACAGATATTATGGATCCGCCGGATACAGCATCCTTAAGATAGGAACAGACGGCAAGAATGAGATCATCAACACGGGCAGCCTTCACGGAATCAACAAGATATATTCGGATGGCGACAACATCTGGGCGCTTGCCGATGACGGTGTTGGATATATCTCATCAAAGGGTAATGTGACAGCCATCGGGGGACTGAGCTTTAACGAGTCGATGAGCGATATGATCATAGACTTTGAGGGCAATTACTGGTTTACGTCATACAGAAAAGGTATTCTTCAGTTGGAGAGGAGCAAGTTCCAGAATGTCACCATGAAGTACGGCATAGACAGCTCCATCGTGAACTGTGTGACGAGCTACAATGGCAACACGTTTATAGGAACTGATGAAGGTCTGTATATCGTAGATTCAAATGGCAAGCTTGTGATGAGTGCGGACAATGAGCTCGTATCAAAGCTCAGCGGTATAAGTATACGAGATCTGTATGTGGATTCGGACGATCATCTGTGGATAGCTACATATAAGATATATGGTGTAATAAAAGTGGGCCGAAACTGGCAGTACAAGAGCTACAGCCGTGGAGAGTCATCACTCATAAGCAATGCCGTGAACTGTATAACTGAGATAAAGCCGGGAACGGTGGCGGTTGGAACAGAGAACGGTATATCTGTGATAGAGGGCGATGATGTCGTAAAGAGCATATCGAGACTGGATGGACTTGATAACCCTGACATAATCAGCCTGTACGCAGACGAGACCGGCGAGCTGTATGCCGGTTCCAACGGCGCAGGCGTGTTTATAGTTGACACGGATTATACTGTCGGCAAGATGAAGCTGGATGATACCCAGAAGATGAGCGTTGTGTCAAGTATGGTCCGCGGAAGCAGCGGTTTGTGGATAGGAACGGACAATGGTCTGTATTATCAGGAGGGAATCATCAGACAGGTCACCACCGTGGATAACACCAACAGTATATACGATCTCATAATGGACGATCAGGGATACCTGTGGATGTTTGGTTCCAGAGGTTTATACAGATATTATGAGAAGGATATACTGAGCAATGCCTCACCTGAATATATAAGCTTTACGAAGAACGACGGAATAATATCCAACATAACAGAGAAATCAACCAACTATGTGTCAAAGACAGGCGTTGTGTATGTGTGCTGCGATGAAGGGCTGTGCAGGATAAATCTCAATTCAGAGTATGTGAACGAGGTAGCTCCTAGAGTTCGTATTGCCTCCATAGAGGTGGATGGAACTGAGCCTCAGTTCTCAGATCTGGACGGACAGATAGATGTGCCGAAGAACACCAACAGAATAACTATCAAGTTCTCAGTCCTTAGTTATGTAAACCGTGCTGACATATCAGTGGAGTATTACCTTGAGGGCTTTGAGAGCGAGAAGAGAACGCTCACGGGAACTGACAAGATGGAGGTCGAGTACACCAATCTTGAGGGAGGTACTTACCGTTTTATGTTAACTGCAAAAAATGCGGACGGCGTGGAGTGTGAACAGCCGCTTACATTTGTCATAGACAAGGAACTTGGTTTTTTCGAGACGAATCTGGCAAAGATGCTCCTTGTGATATTTATAGTTCTTCTTATCTTAGTGGGAATAGCTGTTGCGAGAAGTATCTTCAAGCTTCTCAGAAGACAGAACGAGCAGGTGGAAGAGCTCAGCAAGAAGAGTGAGGAGGCGGAGAAGTCCAATCAGGCAAAGAATGATTATGTAAACTATCTTAATCATGAGATAAGGACTCCACTCAATAACATAATCGCCATCTCAGAGCTTGCCATGAGAAACTGTCAGGATACCCAGAGTGATGAGTATGCACAGTACGGTGCCATGTATGCTGCGGGAAGAGAGATACTCGATATGTCCGATGGAATATCGAAGCTTTCAAACCTCAAGGACGACATCATAGAGCCGGAGTACAAGCAGTATTTTGCCTCGGATCTCATAGATGAGCTCTCCGACGAATTCAAGTCCATGGTGAACAGTGATCTCATCGATCTCAAGGTCAGCATTGAGGACAAGATACCGAACGGACTCATAGGAGATATGACGGCGGTGAGAGAGATTCTTGAGAACATATTTGCATGGTCCGCAAATACTACAAAAGAGGGCTATATAAGCATAGACATTGACTGGCGTATAGCCAGAAGAGCTGACGAGGATGTAGATGAGGCGGAGGCCGAGGATTACACAGTCAGTGAATTCTCGGAGCTCATAGAGGAACCGGAGACTGAGATATCCCGAATATTTGACAGGGATCACGATGAGATATATCTGGACTTCAAGATATCGGATACAGGACTTGGAGTTAAGGAAGAGAGACTTGGAACATTGTTTGAGCTGGATGATTCCTATGAGAGATCAGATATAGGAATGTTCAGAGTCAGTCTTGGCCTTGCCATAGCCAAGGAGCTTGTGCGTATGCTGGATGGAAGCATCAGCGCAGAGAGCATATATGGCGCAGGAACGACCATACGCTTCAGCATCAAGCAGTCAGTGTTTGATTATAGTTATGTCAACTACAATGAGAGAAAGCGCAAGGAGATGGCGAGAAGAAATGCCAATTCACATCTGTGGCTGCCGGATGCCCGCATACTTATAGTGGACGACTCAGAGCTTGCATTACAGGTGGAGAAGACCATATTTGATACATATGGTCTGGCGTGCGACACAGCCACATCGGGATTTGATGCACTTGATAAGGTCATGGTGGAGAATTACGATATGGTATTTATCGACACCGTTATGCCTGTCATGGATGGACTGGATACCGTCAGGGAGATGAGAAATCTTGACGGTGAGGAGTACAAGAAGATGCCTATCATTGCGCTGTCCGCCAACACGGTCGAGACATCCAGAGAGGAGATACTCACATCGGGCTTCAACGATGTCATAGTTAAGCCGATAGAGCTCGATCAGGCAGAATCCATGCTGAGGACTTATATATCGGAGGACAAGATAAAGGAGAGAGACACAGAGCTTTCCCAGTCCGATGATGACATCAACTATATGGAGGATGCAGTCCTGCTTGGAAGATTTGTGTCCGTGGAAGATTCCGTCAAAGCCATGGGTGGAAGCTTCAGAACCTTTAACACATTTGTCAGAAATTACAGGGATGAGTACCGGGAAGAGGTACAGCAGCTCAGAAAATATATAGACGACGATGTGAGAAAGTACAAAAATATAATCCATGACATCAAGAGCAGCAGTGCAAATATCGGGGCTTACGGAATCGAGCGCAAGGCGGCCAACCTGGAGTCTGCGATAAATATCGGAAACCAGCAGTATGCCCGCGATAATACCCGCGATTTTATAGCTATGATGAACGACTTCTTCAAGCAGATAGACAAGTACATGTCAAAGATAAATCATGGGGAGGAGCCTGCTGAGAAGGAAGTCCGGGATGGAATAAACAAGAGCAAGCTCAAGGAGCTCAGGGCATTCTTGAGAGCGGGGGACCGCGAACCTGTGGAGGGCCTTATACGTGATATTGACAGGTACTCCTACGGAGATATAGACACAGAGTTCTTCACTGCACTTAAGGAGTATGTGGGAACCGGAGATTACCAGACCTCCAGTGAGATGATAGACCAGTATCTCAACAGTATCTAACATTATATAAAGTGCGCAGGCAAAATAAGCCTGCGCTGCAATATAAATAAACAAGAAAAGAGGAAATGAAAAATGAGAGTAGCAATTATCATGGGATCAACAAGTGATCTGCCAAAGGTTGAGCCGGCAGTATCAATTCTTAAGAATTACGGTGTGGAGGTCGATGTGAGATGCCTTTCAGCACACAGAGCACACGCAGGACTTTCAGAATTCATCGAGGAAGCTAACAATAACGGAACAGAGGTCATAATCGCAGCTGCAGGAATGGCGGCAGCACTCCCTGGAGTTGTGGCATCACAGACAGTTCTCCCTGTTATTGGAGTACCTCTCTCAGGCGCAACTCTTGATGGAATGGATGCACTTCTTTCTATCGTTCAGATGCCTTCAGGAATCCCTGTTGCAACAGTTGCGATAAACGGAAGCAAGAATGCTGCATATCTTGCCCTTCAGATAATCGGTGTCAACAACGAGGCAGTCAGATTAAAGCTTCAGGATGAGCGTAGAGACATGGAAAAGGCTGCCATGAAAGCTAACGAAGAAGTAATAGAAAAGTTTAAGTACTAACTTTACAATTAAAAAGTGGAATGTTAGTATGTTGGATGGATGGTATTCGAAAGAAGCTGTACCTGAATCATGCTTCCACAGGAAGCGCATACACGGATACTGACAACAGATTTAAGCAGGTGATTGTATGAGGATTGGATTTATTGGAGCTGGAAAAGTCGGATTCACATTTGGCAGGTATATCGCAGAGAAGAGAGAGCTTGTCAGAGAGAAAACGGATGGAGCATTGTGCCTGGAGGTTGGTGGATATTTTAGCGCCAGCAGACAGAGTGCGGAGCTTGCAGCAGAGTTTACCGAGACCTGTGTGTACGACAGCCTGGAGCAGCTGTGTGAGTATAGTGAAATTATTTTTCTCACCGTTCCTGACGGACAGATAGGAGAGGTGTGGAAGAGTATAAAGGATCTTGACATTCGTGGCAGGATCATTTGTCACGCCAGTGGGGCGATGACATCAGATATTTTCTCAGGTATAACAGAGGCGGGAGCCTTTGGTTATTCGATTCATCCTATGTATGCAATAAGTTCAAAGTACGAATCCTATAAAGAACTGGACAATTCATTTTTTACAGTTGAGGGAGATGACAGATATGTCGATAAGGTATGTTCTGTCATAAGAGCCCTCGGCAATAGCTGCGTGCGCATTGATGGTACCGACAAGGTGAAGTATCACGGCGCTGCGGTGTTTGCAAGCAATCTGGTAACAGGGCTGCTGGCGGTTTCACAGGAGCTTCTGACACAGTGCGGCTTCTCGGCGGAGGAGGCACAGAGGGCTATAGTGCCTTTGTTCCTCGGCAATGCGAAAGCTGCGGCTGACAGGGGACCGGTTGACAGCCTGACAGGGCCTGTTGAGAGATGCGATACAGAAACTGTGAGAAAGCATCTGAATGCATTGAGCAGAGATGAACGGAGCGCATATGCTGCGGTGTCCAGATGTCTTGTGCCGGTGGCAGAGAGAAAGCACCCGGACAGAGATTATAGCGGTTTGATACGTCTACTGAACGGAATAGGAGAATTTAATTATGAAGAACACGACGGCAACACTCAGGCAGATGAAGGGAACGGACAAGAAGATATCCATGATCACAGCGTATGATTACACCATGGCGAAGATCGTGGATGAGTCAGGAGTCAACACTATTCTTGTTGGAGATTCCCTGGGCAACACTATCCTCGGATATGAGGACACGATCTCTGTAACTGTTGATGATATGATACATCACAGTGCAGCGGTGGCAAGGGGCGCAAAGAATGCTCTTGTTATCACAGATATGCCATTTATGTCCTATCAGACAAGCGTGTATGACGCGGTTGTCAATGCCGGAAGGATCATGAAGGAAGGACGTGCCGGAGCGGTGAAGCTTGAGGGCGGTCAGGACATGTGTCCGCAGATAAGCGCCATAGTCAAGGCGAGCATACCTGTATGTGCACATCTTGGACTCACACCACAGTCCATCAACGCATTTGGCGGATTCAAGGTGCAGGGCAAGACAGAGGCTGCAGCCAAGAAGCTCATAGAGGATGCAAAGGCTGTTGAGGAGGCAGGCGCATTCATGCTCGTAATGGAGTGCGTACCGGAGAAGCTTGCGAAGATAGTCACAGAGACAGTAAGCATCCCTACCATAGGAATAGGCGCAGGCCGTTACTGCGATGGACAGGTGCTTGTAAATCAGGATATGTTTGGCATGTATTCAGACTTTGTTCCAAAGTTCGTAAAGCAGTTTGCAAATGTGGGCGATGTTATGAGAGGTGCGGTTAAGGCTTATATCGATGAGATAAATGCCGGAACATTCCCGGGCCCTGAGCACACATACAAGATAGACGATGAAGTAATAGAGAAGTTATACTAAAGGAGAAAATGATCATGGTAATTTTAAAGAAGATAGATGAGGTAAGAGCGCAGGTTAAAGAGTGGAAGAAGCAGGGACTTACAGTTGGTCTTGTTCCTACAATGGGTTATCTTCACGAGGGACATCAGAGTCTTATCAAGAAGTCAGTGGAGCAGAACGACAGAACAGTTGTAAGCGTATTTGTAAATCCTATACAGTTTGGACCAAACGAGGATCTTGAGAGCTATCCAAGAGATCTTGAGGCTGATGCAAAGCTCTGTGAGAGCACAGGTGCAGACATCATATTCAATCCGGAGCCTGAGGAGATGTACGCAGACGGCTTCGTGTCATTCATCAACATGACAGGACTTCCAAATGCACTCTGCGGACTTACACGTCCAATACATTTCAAGGGTGTATGTACAGTTGTAGGAAAGCTCTTCAATATAGTTACACCTGACAGAGCATACTTTGGACAGAAGGATGCCCAGCAGCTTGCCATCATCATGAGAATGGTCAAGGATCTGAACTTTGATATAGAGATAGTCGGCTGTCCGATCATAAGAGAGGCGGACGGACTGGCAAAGAGCTCAAGAAACATCTACCTCACACCAGAGGAGAGAAAGGCTGCAGTAGTTCTCAGCAAGGCCGTAAAGCTTGGTCAGGACATGATAGCTGACGGAGAGAGAGACGCAGCGAAGATCGTTGGTGAGATGAAGAAGCTCATCTCTGCTGAACCGCTTGCAACTATCGACTATGTAGAGATGGTCAACATGGATACCATGCAGTCCATAGAGAAGGCAGAAGGACATGTACTCTGTGCAATGGCAGTCAAGTTCGGCAAGGCGAGACTGATTGACAACTTTATAGCTGAGTTATAGAATACAGCCTTTGAAGAAAGGATAAAATACACAGTATGTTAAAAGGAAAGACAGTAGTTCTCGGAGTCACAGGAAGCATTGCGGCATATAAGATAGCCAATCTGGCAAGTATGCTGGTGAAAAAGCATGCGGATGTGCATGTCATCATGACGGAGAACGCAACAAACTTTATCAATCCGATCACATTTGAGACGCTCACAGGCAACAAATGCCTGGTCGATACATTTGACAGGAATTTCCAGTTCAACGTGGAGCACGTAGCACTGGCAAAGAGGGCGGATGTGTTCATGGTGGCACCTGCGTCGGCCAATATAATCGGCAAGATAGCGGGGGGAATAGCAGACGATATGCTCAGCACAACGATCATGCCGGCAAAATGTCCTAAGATCATAGCACCGGCCATGAATACCGGAATGATAGAGAATCCTATAGTACAGGACAATATAAAGAAGCTTGAGTCATATGGATATGAGATAGTGGAATCCGCAACTGGATACCTTGCATGTGGAGACACAGGCAAGGGCAAGCTCCCTGATGCGGAGGTTCTTCAGGATTATATCCTTAAGGCCATAGCGAAAGAAAAGGATATGGCCGGGGTGAGACTTCTGGTTACGGCAGGCCCTACCCGTGAGGCCATAGACCCGGTCAGATATATAACGAATCACTCCACAGGCAAGATGGGATATGCCATTGCCAGACAGGCCATGCTCAGAGGGGCGGACGTCACCCTGGTCACAGGCAAGGTGGAGATAGAACCGCCGAGATTTGTCAATGTGGTTGACATAACATCGGCTCAGGATATGTATGAGGCTGTCATGGACAGAAGTACAGAGCAGGACGTGATCATCAAGGCTGCTGCGGTGGCTGATTACAGGCCTGCAGAGGTGGCAGAACACAAGATCAAGAAGGCTGACGGAGACATGAGCATCAAGCTTTCGAGAACGAAGGATATTCTGCTTGCACTTGGAAATCAGAGAATTGAAAAGGGGATACAGGATCAGATCATCTGCGGATTCTCCATGGAGACGAGGGATCTCATAGAGAATTCAAGGAAGAAGATAGATTCAAAGCATATAGATCTTATTGCGGCAAATAATTTAAAGGTCGCAGGGGCGGGATTTGGTGTTGACACCAATGTTCTCACTCTCATTACAAGGGACAGTATCAGTGAACTTCCGATGATGTCAAAGGAAGAGTGTGCAGACATGCTTCTTGACAGAATAATGGAGATGCGTAAAGCTGCAGACCTGTCCTGACAGGAGTAATATTTTGAAGCAGATAGATAGAAAAAAACTCAGGGCTGTGTGCTCTGTGTTGTTTGTGCTTTATATAATCTGTATCGTTTACTTTCTTATTTTCAGCGATATGTTTGGCAGAGGGGGATATGATGAACGCAGATACAATCTTCACCCTCTGCAGGAAATACAGCGGTTTATCACATACGGGGATCAGATGTCGCCAATGAGTGTATTTCTGAATCTCTATGGCAATATAATCGCATTTATACCGTTTGGTATGCTGCTCAGATGGGCGAGAAATAAGAACACGACATTTGTACAGGCTCTGCTGTACTCTCTGGGATTTACACTTGCCATAGAGACGGTGCAGTACATAACCAAACTGGGTGTGTTCGACATCGATGACATCATCATGAATACGCTTGGTGGAGTCATAGGATATTGTATATATTACGTTACAGCAAAACTTATCAGGAGATATCATGCAAAGAAGTAAGGAATTCAAAGTTTCAACACCGGGTCTGCCGACGGACACCATAATTGGATACTTTCTGGGCGGATTTGGCGGAGTGTTTGTGGTCATATCCATCATAAAATCCATACTTACCCAGGGAAAGGTACAGAGGGTGTACGGAGTCCTCATGGTCAGCGCGATGCTGATGGCATTTACAGGCCTGGTATTCTCGGCCATAGGCTACAGGGCGGACAACGGAGGTATAACAAACAAGAAGATGGCGATCATACTTAATGTTATAGTTCTTGGAGCGTCTGTTATATTTTTATTGATGGGATTATAGAAAGGGCATGCGATGAATTATTATAAGAATCTTACAGAAGAATATGATGATATAGAAGAGCGCTATGAGCTTATCATGGAACGTGTGAGACAGATAATCCATGAATCGCTGGTAAAGGAGCCGTACAGAGATTATTTCAGTCATGTTGCCGGATTTATAGCTAGAATAGGAGATGTTCTGGAACTGGTAAAAAATGACGCACTGCCAGACAGGAGCCTTGATCAGCTTCAGGCGATGAACCATGGGCTGTACAATGACATACTGGGAGACAACTACAATAGAAGCTATGCAAATTACAGATATATCATGGGTGAGTTTTCAAAGGATTACACCCGTGACAAAGAGGAGATAAAGCGCATCGCCCAGCTTCTGGGATTTGTGTACAACGAGATAAGAGGAATGACAGTGTACGCATTTGAGGGCAGAGTGGTTGACATAACTTTGTTTGCGGAGCTGTTTGTCCAGATATATTTCATGTTTCAGGATGATTTTTCCGTGAAGGATCTGGAATCCGCTGTGTATTATTTTGAGAACGATTATGCCGAGTTCTGGATCACGTACAGGATAAGAGAGCAGCTTGACCCTGATCTCACATTTGCAACGGATATCATTATGAACAGCGATTTGGGCGATGTCACGTATCTGTACAGATATGGAGAGTATGTTGGAAAAAATGAGATCGACACGGCGATTTTCATGAGTACCCTGCCAGATTCAGAGATAGAGGCCATGGCAAAAACATTCACCGAGGGCTACAGACTGGGATTCGAGGCTGCCGGAATAGATCTCTCGAAGAAGAAAACTGTAAATATCCGATATTTTCTTGGACAGGAGAGGATGATAAGAGCCACGATACTGCAGTTTGAGCAGATGGGTCTGAGGCCGATATGCTACCGATATGCGGCAAACAGGATCAACAGGAGACTTATACACAGGATAGGTTATTCGTCAAGCGTTCCTAACAGACAGCTCGAGTACGATCACAGGATGGATGAGGCACTCTTCATGGACAAGAAGCTCATGGAGAGAAAGCTGGAGGTGCTCAGACAGGCATACAAGAATATGGCCTATGAGGCTTCAGTATATGCGGGCCCTGCGGTGGTCGAGGTGTTCGGCGAGAACCCATTTGAGCCGGAGAACAGTGAACTGAATCCTGTGCTCGACAAGAAACAGCAGGAGGCTGCGATCTCATACCGCACAATGAGTTCACAGATCGTAAATGAATATATAGCCCAGGATCAGTGCAGCTTCACTATAATAGCATACCCTGTGCCGGAGATCGGAGATAGATACAGAGATATATTCAGGGATACTGTCAGGATCAACACATTGGACAATGATCTGTTCAGGGCGATCCATCAGAGTATGATAGATGAGCTTGATAAGGCTGAACACGTGAGGGTTGTCGGTCAGGGAGCAAATGTGACTGATATGACCGTTATGATGCACGAGATGACAGATCCATCGAAGGAGACCAACTTTGAGAACTGCGTAGCCGATGTGAATATACCTGTTGGAGAGGTGTTCACTTCACCGAAGCTCACCGGAACCCACGGAATATTAAATGTAAGTGAAGTATTCCTGGACGGCCTGAAATATGTGAATCTCAAGCTTACATTTGAGGATGGAAAAATAGTGGACTATACATGTGACAACTATCCGGATACGGAGAAGAACAAGGCGTATATAAAGGAGAATCTTCTGGGCGGAAGGGATACACTTCCTATAGGAGAGTTTGCAATAGGAACAAATACGACAGCATACGTCATGGCAAACAAATATGACATAGTGTATAAACTGCCTATCCTCATAGTTGAGAAGATGGGGCCGCATTTTGCTGTGGGAGATACATGCTATAGCTGGAGTGAGGAAAATGTGCTCCACAATCCTGATGGCAAGGAGATCGTGGCAAAGGACAATGAGTGTTCTATTCTGAGAAAAACAGATGTGTCAAAGGCGTATTTCAACTGCCATACAGACATAACAATACCTTACGATGAGATAGGAGGAATATATTCCGTTCATCCGGATGGAACTGAAGTTCCGATCATCGAGAAGGGCAGATTTGTCCTGCCGGGAACAGAGAAGCTCAATGAAGCGCTGGATCAGGCAAAGTAGACCTATAGGACAAAAAGAGACAGATATCTATTTCAGTCGAAATAAATATCTGTCTCTCTTTATGTATATATCTTTGTTCTGATACTGAAGATTACTTCAGTATGGACATTCTCTTGTATCTCTTGTTTGAGTAAAGTGCCGTGTCTGCCTGTGAGAGTAGATCCTCGATGGTCTGTTCTCCATCGCAGACAAATTCAGTAACACCAACGCTCATCTCTATGAAGTATGGCTTGCCACAGGTTGCGTTCAGCTCGGCTGAGAAATCCTTGATCTTGCGCTGCACTTCGGTGACGTAATCGGAGTCGTCTATAAATGCAAAGCATACGAACTCATCGCCGCCTATTCTACCGATGACATCATGTGGACCAAAGCTCTGGGACAGGATGTTCGCGATGTTCTTGAGGGCGAAGTCACCGTCCTTGTGTCCAAATTTGTCATTTACAACTTTCAGTGAATCCATATCAGCGAAGAGAAGTATGGCCTTCATTCCACAGTTTGACGGAATGTTGATATAGTATTCAACCCGCTCCATAAATCCACGTCTGTTATATATACCCGTCAGCTCATCTGATGTCGACAGGTGGTTCAGAAGCTCGTTCTTCTCGTGGATCTCGTTCAGAGACATCCTGAGCTGTTCCTGCGTGATGTTCTGCTCACGGAGCAGCGACATATATTTCAGTGCTGCACCGAGCTGCAGGCTGGTGGAATATATGGAACTGAAGTGAGCCACATCTGTGTTGCATATGAACACTCCGTGGTGATCCTCGTTTGTAAATATAGGAACTATGACGGATGTAAAACGCTTGTCATAGTATGTATATTCGTTGTCAAAAATTTCTACAGAAGGAACCCTTCTGGACTCTCCGAAAAGCACCTGACAATTGTTTGGGTTGAAGAAAGCCTGAAGGAAGACTGACTTTGGAACGATCCAGCTTCCCGTGTCTGTGATGCGCACAGGATCGTCGTATGTGTAGATGTAAGCTCCTTCGTAATTCAGCCCCTGAAGCTTGTGGAGGATGGATGTGTATGTCTTGCCAAGATCCTCGCCGTATGTCAGGGTGTCACGGGTTATGTATATTGATGACCAGCCCATCATCTTGTTCTCGTATATCGTGTTGTAAAGCTGATTCGAGATGAAGAGTGATATGGTGTTGGTTATGGTCGTGTTAAGTCTGTTGAACTGGAGACTCTTGGCTGCAGACAATTTACAGCTTGAGAAGATGGAAGCCAGTTCACGGAACATGTATGCTGTTTTCTGAACAGAATAAAAATCGGTCAGGTCAGATTCGAGAATACATTTGAGTTCATCGATGATCTTGTTCTGTGGATACTCCGTATCAATGTCGCTCTTGATCACGGATACTATATCAATGAGTATCCTGTTGTATGCGGACATGACCTTGGAGGCAAAGAAAGAATCTGCGATCTCTCCGAAGAGTCGTCCGTCGAGAATATCGATGATGTCCGGTATGTCAAGATCCAGTAAATGTCTGCCGGCATCTATCAGGTCACTCTCTGTGCACAGGTGACAGCAACAGGACAGTCTGTTTATAAGTCTGGAATCCAGAGTCTCGGATTTCATGTTGCCGGTCTGGGCAAGTCTCACCGCCGCATACACTGCACGGAAACCGAGTTCACAGGAATTGATATTGACTGTGGTGAGGGGGGGATCCATGTTGACGGAAGATGGTGAATCGTCAAAACCGATGACTGACATGGTTTCTCCTATGCGTATTCCTCTGGACTTGAGTTCTGCATAACCGCCTATTGCCATGCGATCATTTGCAAATACGATGGCATCGGCATCTGGGTTGACATCCAGAAGCTGTGCAGTCTCCTCCTGACAGTATTCTGCGAAGTCGCCGTGTATTATCATGCGGTCTTCAACGCTGAGTCCGTTCTCAGAGAGAACCTCTCTGTATATCTTGAGTCTGAGATTGCTGTCGGTGTTGTCATCCTTGCCGGCAACAAAGCATATATGCTTTCTCTTGTGTTCTTTTATGAGATGTTCTATGGCATCCCTCATTCCTCTTGAATTGTCTGTTCTGATGCATGGATATCCCGGAAGCTTCTCCTCCAGTGTGAGGATAGGTATTCCATCAAAATGGGAAAGGAAAGAATTCATGTCCTTCTCCGATAACAGAGATGATATAGCTCCGACGGAGATGATAAGTGCGTCCAGACACTCAGGATGTGCATAGTAGAAAATCGAATTATACTGGTAATCATACAGTTGATTGGCAGGATCATAAAAGGAGGCATTCAGAAACATGCCCGGAAATACGATGAGATTGCAGTCAAGTTCCTTTGCTGCGTATTCAGCTCCTTTGCAAACCTCTGTTGCGTAATCGTTATCAATATGACATGTAAAAATACCGATGTTCAATCTGTTGTTGGTCATGCGGGTGCTCCTTTAGTAACTGCTTTTGCTGTAGTATAATCGACTGTTATATATTGCGGATAGCTATAATCACAATATATTGTGATTATACCACACGTTCACCACATTATCAATTTGTAATCATCTCAATCTTTACAAAGTATTCGATATAATCTATAATTTATTGGAATATTTGAAAAGGTGCCGGTGCGCCTTGTACAAAACAGATAACAGGAGGATAAGAAATTGGATTACAAGAATGCCGGAGTAGATATTGAAGCTGGATACAAGTCTGTGGAGCTTATGAAGAAGCACATCAAGACAACCATGAGACCCGAGGTACTTGGCGGAATTGGTGGATTCGCAGGAGCTTTCAGTCTCGCTAAGATCAAGGATATGGAAGAGCCTATACTTCTGTCAGGAACAGATGGATGCGGAACAAAGGTTCAGCTCGCTTATATTATGGATAAGCATGACACCATCGGAATCGACGCAGTGGCAATGTGTGTGAATGATATCGCATGCTCTGGTGGAGAGCCACTTTTCTTCCTTGACTATATAGCATGTGGCAAGAACTATCCTGAGAAGATTGCAACTATAGTAAGCGGCGTTGCAGAGGGATGCAACCAGTCAGGAGCTGCCCTCGTAGGTGGTGAGACAGCAGAACATCCGGGACTTATGCCTGAGGATGAGTACGACCTTGCAGGATTTGCAGTAGGTGTTGTTGAGAAGAAGGATCTTATTACAGGAGAGAGCATTAAGCCTGGAGATACACTTATAGGTATCGCTTCAAGTGGAGTGCACAGCAACGGTTTCTCACTTGTAAGAAAGGTTTTCGAGATGACAAAGGAATCTCTTGATACATATTACGACGAGCTTGGCAAGACACTCGGTGAGGCACTTATTGAGCCTACAAGAATCTATGTAAAGGCTCTCAAGTCAGTGAAGGATGCAGGCATTACGATCAAGGGATGCAGTCACATCACAGGTGGTGGATTCTATGAGAATATCCCAAGAATGCTTCCAGACGGAGTTCGTGCTCAGGTTAAGAAGGATTCATATGAGGTACCGGCTATATTCAAGCTTCTCGCAAAGAAAGGCGATATAGATGAGCATATGATGTACAACACATACAACATGGGAGTTGGTATGTGTCTTGCTATAGACCCTGCAGACGCAGATAAGACTATTGCAGCTATAGAAGCTGCCGGCGACAAGGCATTTGTTCTCGGTACAGTTGTAGCTGGTGAAAAGGGAGTAGACTTATGCTAAAGGTTGCAGTTCTGGTATCAGGCGGCGGAACCAATCTTCAGGCCATCATAGATGCCATAGATAATAAAGTCATAACAGATACGGAGATAGTTGCGGTCATAAGCAACAATAAGAATGCATTTGCTCTTGAGAGGGCGAAAAAGGTGGGAATAGCAGCGGAGGTCGTAAGCCCTAAGGATTACGCGGACAGAGCTCGATTCAACGAAGCACTTCTCGCAAAGCTTCAGGAGACCGGAGCGGATCTTATAGTTCTCGCAGGATATCTTGTGGTCATACCTGAGATAGTGATAGATGCATATCCGAATAAGATAGTCAACATACACCCATCACTCATACCGGCATTCTGCGGAACAGGCTACTATGGACTTAAAGTTCATGAGGCAGCCCTTGCAAGAGGTGTCAAGGTAGTGGGAGCTACGGTCCATTTTGTAGATAAAGGCACTGACACAGGTCCGATCATCATGCAGAAGGCAGTTGCAGTACAGAATGGTGATACACCGAAGGCTCTGCAGCAGCGTGTGATGGAACAGGCTGAGTGGAAGCTTCTGCCTGCGGTTATAGACAAGATCGCCCATGGCAAAGTACATGTTGAAGATGGAATTGCAGTTGTAGAAGATTAGGAGGAATATCCATGAAAGTATTGGTAGTAGGAAGCGGCGGAAGAGAGCATGCTATAGTTACAAGTATTTCAAAGAGTGATAAAGTATCCAAGATATATTGTGCACCTGGCAACGCAGGTATTGCAGCACTTGCAGAGTGCGTTGATATAGGTGTGATGGATTTTGACAAGCTGGTTGCATTTGCAAAGGATAAGGCAGTTGATCTGGTAGTTGTCGCACCGGATGATCCACTTGTTGCAGGTGCAGTCGATGCATTTGAGGCAGCTGGTATCAGAGCATTTGGCCCTCGTGCAAATGCTGCTATCATAGAGGGATCAAAGGCATTCTCAAAGGATCTCATGAAGAAGTACGGTATACCTACAGCAGCTTATGAGAATTTTACAGATGCAGATTCAGCACTCAAGTACCTTGAGACAGCTACATTCCCTATAGTTTTAAAGGCCGACGGACTTGCACTCGGCAAGGGAGTTCTCATTTGTAACGACCTTGAGGAGGCAAAGGCAGGCGTCAAGGAGATCATGCTTGACAAGCACTTTGGTTCAGCCGGAAATACCATGGTAATAGAGGAGTTCATGACAGGACGTGAGGTTTCAGTTCTCTGCTTCTGTGATGGAACAACGATCAAGCCTATGACTTCAGCGCAGGATCACAAGAGAGCAAAGGATGGAGATCAGGGACTCAACACAGGCGGAATGGGAACATTCTCCCCAAGTCCATTCTATACAAAAGAGATAGACGAGTATTGCATGGAGAACATCTACAAGCCAACCATGGCTGCCATGAAAGCTGAGGGCAGAGAGTTCAAGGGAGTTCTGTTCTGCGGACTCATGATGACTCCAAATGGTGTTAAGGTTCTCGAGTACAATGCAAGATTTGGTGACCCTGAGGCTCAGGTAGTTCTTCCACGTATGAAGAATGATATTATTGATGTCATGGAGGCATGTATCGACGGAACACTTGACAAGGTCGATCTTCAGTTTGAGGACAACGCAGCAGTGTGCGTAGTTCTTGCATCTGACGGATACCCTGTATCATATGAGAAGGGCTATCCTATACATGGACTTGAGAAGTTTGACGGCAAGGATGACTACTTTGTATTCCATGCCGGCACAAAGTTTGACGGTGATCAGATCGTGACAAATGGCGGCCGTGTACTCGGTGTTACAGCAAAGGGCAAGGATCTTTTCGAGGCTCGTGCGAATGCATATGCTGCGACGGAGTGGATCACATTTGACAACAAGTACATGAGACATGATATAGGTAAGGCTATAGACGAGCAGTAATCTATAGATATATATTTACGGAAGAGGTTTTGAGAGAATTTGTCTCAAAACCTCTTTTGTATTCCTGTAATATATATGTTATAATGAAGCACGCTGATGCGTGCGTAGGTCATCGCGCTTACGCACGACGACATATGCTATAATGAAGCGCATAAAATCCTAGATTATTTAGATTTGAGGTGGACTGAATGAAATTACCGTACAGCAAAGAATCTGACATAGTTATAAAAGAGGCAAACAGGGTGGCGAGGAAGCTTGGACAGAATTTTGTCGGAAGCGAGCATTTTATCGTTGCACTGGCATCTGTAGCAGATACAACAGCGTACAGTATTCTGAACGAGAATGGTCTGGATATAGTTAAGATCATAGATGCGTTGAAGTATACATTGGAACCCGGTGGAGTAGTCACAGGGGAGAGAGACAAATATACGATGAGCGCAAGAAGGATTCTCGATGACTCACAGTATGAGGCGAGAAGACTCAATTCCCAGGAGGTGGGAACAGAGCATATCCTTCTGGCACTTATAAAGGAGACAGACTGTGTAGCTGTAAAGCTTATGGCATCAGAGAATGTAAATATCCAAAAGGTGTACACAGACATACTTCTGGCCTGTGGAAGCGATGCGAATACGGCAAAGAGAGAATATGCAGCACTGAAAAAGTCGAGAAATAAGAGCAAGACATCCACACCTACGCTGGATCAGTATTCCAGAGATCTGACACAGGAAGCACGGATGGGCAATATGGATCCGGTCATCGGACGTACAAAAGAGATAGAGAGAGTCATGCAGATACTCAGCAGACGAATGAAGAACAATCCATGTATGGTCGGAGAGCCGGGTGTTGGAAAGACTGCTGTTGTGGAGGGCATAGCATATCTCATAGCCCACGATGAAGTGCCGGATACTGTAAAGGGTAAAAGGCTCATTTCGCTTGACCTTTCAAGCATGGTTGCCGGTTCCAAGTACAGAGGAGAGTTTGAGGACAGGATAAAGAAGGTTATCGGAGAGGTCATATCGGATGGCAATATCATATTGTTTGTGGATGAACTTCACACACTCATAGGGGCAGGCGGTGCCGAGGGTGCAATAGATGCGTCCAATATACTGAAGCCGTCCCTGTCACGCGGGGAGATCCAGATGATAGGTGCTACGACTCTGAACGAATATCGGAAGTATATAGAGAAGGATGCGGCCCTTGAGAGAAGATTCCAGCCGGTGTACGTGGATGAGCCTACAAGGGATGAGGCAGTGGAGATACTCAAGGGACTCAGACCATGCTATGAGCAGCATCACAATGTCGATATAAGCGATGATGCGGTTGAAGCTGCGGTGGATCTGTCAATCAGATATATAACAGACAGATTCCTGCCGGACAAAGCCATAGATCTTATGGATGAGGCATGCTCCAGAAAAAGGCTCGGATTCTCATCGGACAGACATAATTATGAGAAGAAAAAGGCTGTGGAGGCTGAGCTTACAACGCTCAACGACGATCTGGAGAAGGCACTCATGGCTGGCAATATAGAGGCGGCGGCAGAGGTGAGCGCGAGACAGAAGGAGATTGCAAAGAAGAATGCAAGAAAGCAGTCTTCCAGCCGGAGAAATATCACAGTTCAGGAGAACGATATTGCGGATGTTGTGTCCGTGTGGACCAAGATTCCTGTGAGCAAGCTCACGGAGAAGGAGTCAAAGAAGCTTGAACGCCTTGAGAGTGAACTTCACAAGAGGGTAGTTGGCCAGGAGGAGGCTGTTACAGCCGTATCACGTGCTATCAAGAGAAGCAGAGTCGGACTTAAGGATCCGAAGAGACCGATGGGATCATTTCTGTTCCTCGGACCTACAGGTGTCGGTAAGACAGAGCTTTCCAAGGCTCTTGCAGATATAGTATTTGGAAGTGAGGATGCCCTGATAAGAGTTGACATGTCGGAGTACATGGAGAAGCACAGCGTGTCCAAGATGATAGGTTCACCTCCGGGTTATGTAGGCTTTGAGGAGGGCGGACAGCTCAGCGAGAAGGTCAGGACCAATCCGTATTCTGTTGTGCTGTTTGACGAGATAGAGAAGGCTCACAGCGATGTGTTCAACATTCTCCTTCAGGTACTTGATGACGGACATATAACGGATTCCCAGGGAAGAAAGGTGGATTTCAAGAACACCATCATAATCATGACCTCCAATACAGGGGCACAGGGTATAGTTGACCCTAAGCAGCTTGGATTTGTCACGGTAAGCGATGAGACAAAGGAACATGAGAAGATGAAGAGCAATGTAATGGATGAGCTCAAGAGAACCTTCAAGCCGGAGTTCCTGAACAGAATAGACGACATAATCGTGTTCCATGCCCTGAGCGAGGCAAATGTAAAGGATATAACCGGACTTATGTTAAAGGAACTTAAGAACCGTGTCCAGACACAGATGGATATTGAGCTTAAGTTCACCGACCATGCAAAGAAATATATCTTTGGAAAAGGCTATGACAAGAAGTATGGAGCAAGACCACTCAAAAGGGCTATTCAGACATATGTGGAGGATGTGCTTGCGGAGGCGATGCTTAGAGGTGATGTCAAAAAAGGTGATACAGTCACAGTGTCAACGAAGAAAAAGAAGGAAGCCGACGGAAAAACCACTGAGAAAATATCACTTACAGCGAAACAAAAGACAGAGGAATGATGTCGGATTAGATATTTGTGATGTGAGCATGATATACAGTAGTGCCAAGTGCGGAAAAATAGCAGTAGAAATTAATATGAAATATTGGTGAAAATGCATAATTTTGTAGAAAAAAAGGATGCATTACTGTATAATGAAAATCACTAACGGATAGTATACAGAGATTATTGATATATATCAGGATATTATTGCGATAGAGTTCAGATCATACAAAAACAACAGGAGGATAAGATCAATGTCAGTAGTAAATGAATTGATAAATGCACAGGGGGAGTCATTGGAATTCGGTAATTATGAGCTTGGAGCAAAGACCAAGAAGGACGGTTTTGAGTTCCAGGGAGATATCTACAAGATAAAGACTTTCAACGAGATCACAAAGCTTGAGAAGAACGGAATGTTCGTATATGAGTCAGTACCGGGAACAGCAGTACATGGTTTCAAGGCTGATGAGAACGATGTTACATTTGTAGTTGAGGGACCAGAGAATGCGTCCATCACACTTGAGCTTGAGCCTGAGACAGAGTACAAGGTTCACGTAGACGATGTATATGTCGGCAAGAACAAGACCAACCTCGGTGGCAAGATGAGCATAAGCGTAGATCTTGAAGAGGGCAGACCAGTCAAGGTTGATGTTAAGAGAGCATTTGACTAATATAGCATACACAGGAGATATTTATGGCAAAAGGAAAACAGGTGTTTTTTTGCCAGGAATGTGGATTCGAATCGACAAAATGGATGGGGCAGTGTCCCGGCTGTAAAGCGTGGAATTCATTTTGCGAGGAGAAAGTGACAGTAGGCGCCAAGAGCCAGTCCGGTAGAAGGGCTGTCGTGGCGCCTACAAGCATTTTGGAGGTGGAGACCACCGACGAGACGCGTTTTACCACAGGAATAGGCGAATTAAACAGAGTATTAGGCGGCGGGATAGTGAGCGGATCCCTTGTGCTGGTGGGAGGAGATCCGGGTATAGGTAAATCCACCATATTGCTGCAGATGTGCAGGAATATGTCAGAGATGGGACAGAAGATACTTTATGTGTCAGGTGAGGAGTCCCTTTCACAGATAAAGATGAGGGCAGAGCGTATCGGAAATTTTACAAAGGATATGCTGCTTCTCTGTGTCAACAATCTCGAGGATGTGGAGGAGTATGTCAAGAAGGACACTCCAAAGGTCATTGTTATAGATTCCATACAGACCATAGTTACGGATGACGTGGAGTCTGCACCGGGAAGTGTATCCCAGGTAAAGGAAGTTACAGCCAGACTCATGAGGATGGCGAAGCAGACAGGGATCGCCATATTCATAGTAGGACATGTTACCAAAGAGGGAACCGTGGCAGGCCCAAGAACCCTTGAACATATGGTAGATACAGTTCTCTATTTCGAGGGCGAGCGTAATGCCGGGTTTAGAGTCCTTCGTGCAGTAAAGAACAGATTTGGCTCGACAAATGAGATCGGTGTATTTGAGATGAAGGGAACCGGACTTGCAGAGGTGAAGAATCCGTCACAGCTTATGCTGGATGGAAGACCTGATGACACATCCGGGTCTGTAGTAGTATGTACAATGGAAGGAACAAGACCGATATTGCTTGAGATCCAGGCTCTGGTGTGCCAGTCAAGCTTCAATCTGCCAAGAAGAACAAGTGTGGGACTCGACTACAACAGGGTAAATCTCTTGCTTGCTGTTCTCGAGAAGAGAGGCGGCATAGTTATGGCGGGCTGTGATGCATATGTGAATATAGCCGGAGGTATGCGCCTTGATGATCCGTCGGCAGATCTGGGAATAGTATTTGCTCTTGTATCAAGCTTCAAGAACCGTGCCATACCTTCTGATATGGTCATGTTCGGAGAGATGGGACTTTCAGGCGAAGTGCGTGGAGTGTCAGGTGCTGAGCAGAGAGTACGCGAGGCCGCAAAGATGGGATTTAAGACCTGTATCATACCGAGATCCAATCTGGACAATGTGAAGAAGATGAAAGACCTTGGAGACATGAAGGTGGTAGGTGTCGCAAATATACAGCAGGCACTGGAGTATATATAGAAGAAAATATTCAATCATATAAAGCACGATAATAGCGGTGAGCATGGCCACAGTATCATTTGGTATTGTGGCCAAAATTATTTCGTGTAAAATTCAATAAAAGTGCTTGACTTTGCCAAATGATGGTGGTATCTTATAAAAGCTGTCGCGTGAGACGGTGTCAGAAACATCTGTAAAACATCAGATTTTAAGATTTATTCGCTTTATAATCTCCCGATTATGATACGAAATCAGTTCATAAGAGCTGACGAAATGACTTGAAAAAAGATGAAAAAAGTTGTTGACATTAAGAAATGAATGTGATAGTATTTAGAAGTTGTCGCTGAGAGGCGAGAACATAAAAGAACCTTGAAAAATTAACAACATGACAACCCTGAAATTCCAAACAAGAATTTC